>OJMG01001269.1_pt1 | contig 23998 bp, 24 predicted proteins | sample 1597141 | NCBI WGS metagenome assembly OJMG01 (sample SAMEA2452119, study PRJEB22498) | human gut metagenome | biome: human feces; feature: human gut; material: feces | place: Australia | collected 2012 | reverse complement strand
CAGAATCTCTGTAATTTCTTATCTTGTTTCATAGCATTGATAAGTCCTTGTGAAAATTCTTTAGGATCTGTTACATTAGGAAGTTCAATATTGTCAATATTAAGTGTCAAGTCTCCTGTACGTACCTTAGTAGCTGGCACGTTAGTTGGTCGAAGCATATCAACCAAATTATTATTGTAGTCTACAAGGTCTGGCAAGAAGTCTACGAACTGGTCAAACAGATCAGCATTATATGGAGTCAACACTTCTTCACCCTTTTTGAGAGTGTTGATCGTAACCCCATCATCACCGTTCATACGTACAATGTTCTGTAAATCTCCGACACGTCCACCCTGAGAAAATCCCTGTAGATACTTGAGTTTGCTTTTAGGAATCCATACACCGTTCAATGCTTTTGTCGCACTCTTTAATTTAGCATTGCCATTTTGGTCAATTGCAGCGATAGTAACCGCATGTGCGGCTTTTGTCGTATGACCCTTATCACCTTTTTTGACACCCCCGGCTAATGCATAATCGTAATACGTTGCACCTTTCTTAAGAGTTCCCTTTTTACCAATGTCGTTGTAAGATACTTTACCGTCACCTTGATTAATCTTGGTAGCGATACCACCATTAATAAAGTTGTATGAACCCTTCGTTGATGATCCAGAATTCTTTTTAGCTTCCTCCGCTTTTTTATGATTAGCCTGTGCAGTACCCTCGGCAACAGAATTCTTTTCTTTAAGCTGTTGCTTTGCAAAATCTGTCACCTGTTTAATAGCATCTTTGGAATCCTCCTGAGACTTCTTATCAGCCTCGGCATTAGCATCCTTATCCGTTGTGTTATTACCGTTCTTAATGAAGTTCAGCAACGAATCAGAGAGAGTAAATCCAAGCTGTTTTGCCAACTCGATAATTTTCTCACCGCTTACGCCGGAGTTGACAGTAATTGCCGTAATGATCTTGTCAACAAGACCGTCAATATGATCCATCTGATCGTCAATAAAGTCTTGGAAATCATCTGTTAAATCAGTCAAGATGTTCTCGATATCAGACATACGCTTATCATATTCCGTATCTTCAAGCTGTTCCTTGGCATCTTTAAGAGACACCTGTAGCTTCTGAATTCTTGCACGACCTTCTTCGGACGTATCACCATTCAGTGCTGCAAGCTGTTTCTGAATAGTAGTGATATTCTTCGTCTGCTCAGCAATATTCTTATTGTACTCACGGAGATCTTTTGCGCTGTCAAGAGTCTTCTTGTACTTCTCAATCAGTTCATTTAATGCATCAAGCTGTTTGTTAAGTCCATCCTCGATGAGCGATTTAATAGCATCCTTGAGAGAATATACCTGCGATTCGGCATCACGCATACTTTCAGTGAGAGACTGATTCTTCGTAATAAATTCCTCATAACCCATATCTCCACGTTTATACTGTGCATCCAAATCAGCCAAAGATTTCTTATACTCATCAACCTTAGCCATATTGTTTTGAATCTCAAATACATCAGATGTCAACGTACCAAGACCCTCTCCGGTAATATTTCCGTTCTTATCAAATGAGTCCTTATAGCCCATAATGGTCTTGTAAAACTCGGCTTCATTATTACGTTCGTCGATACGAGTCTGTGTAAATTCATCCAGTGCATACTTAGCTTCACGTATCTGTTTAGCTGTGTTAGCAATATCAGTGTTCATCTGCTCGATATTACGATCTGCTGTCCAGATCTGTTTCGTCATTTCACGATACTGCTCGCTATCAAGCTTGAGACCGTTTGCAATAGCTTCCTGTCTTTTCTTGATAATGCTATCACGCTCTGTTTCGAGACTCTTCAAACTGTCTTTCTGTGAGTTCTGAAGATTCTGATAAAATGCTTTGCCGGCATAATGCCCTTTGGCTTCAGACAATGACACGGCGTTGTTGATAGAATCAGTACGTTGCTGATATCCTGTTTGCCGATATTCATACTCAGCCACAACATTATCAAACTGTGCCTTCAGCTTTTCATTCAGCTTATCCTGATATTCGTTCTGTAAACGCTTCTGTTCGGTAATGTTACCCTCTTTTTTTGCAATAGCAATCAGCTTGTCATACTGATTTTTCAGTACAGGTATTGATTTTGACAATAAAGAATTCTTCTTAGTCAGATTAGTGGTAGAAGAGGACTGAGCTTCGTATAAGCTTACGGTTGCTTCATATTCATCAGCATAATTCTGCAAAATCTGAACTTCCGTTTCACGCTGCTCTTTCTTCTTCTGTGCTTTAAGCTCGGCTACTTTTACATCATTGTTCTCCAACTTAGCCTGTTTAATCTGGCAATCATAGCTAGTTGCAATGTGTTTAAGGGTATCCTTTAAGACCTTTGCTTTTGATTTTGCTGTTGTCAGATTCTCAAGATCAGCTTCGTTACGAGACTTGCGAGCATCCGCGTCGTCAATATGTAACTGATAACGATCCGAAAGATTCTCACGCATTGCCTTACGTGTCTCTTCTTTGCTTTTCTTTTGATCTTGTGACTTGTCCCAATAATCCTGATATTTTTGTATTCTAGTTGCCGTCTTTTCACCGTAAGTAGCAATAAGTTGTTTAAGACTACCGGAAATACGACCATTCTGTACTGCTTTCTTCAAACTAGAGGATAACTTAACGCTATTCGCTTTGGCAAGATACTTTTTCTCAGCCTTATTCTGATAAGCATATTGCTTTTTGAGAATATTATACTGAGATTTCAGACTTGCTTCTTGTTTTTGCAGCGTTTTCAGACTGTTAGTGCCAAATAGGTTTTCAGCTTTAGCCTTGATGAGATCAAGAATAGAAGATACCCTGTTCAGAGCACGCTCGATCCAGTCGATAGTTTGCTTGGATGAGGATTTTTTGTCTTTTTTTTTAGAGTCTTTGTCTTTAGATAATAAGCTATCATAGTCTAATTTAACTTTTGTAGGATTCTTAGACTTTTTATCTAACTTCTTGCGTGCAGCATCAACTTCTTTTTGTGCCTGTGCCATCTGTGCTTGTACTACTTCTTGCGGAAGACCATTCGATTTACCTTGCTCAAAAGCATACTTTGAAGAGGATAATGCTCGTAATGCAGCACTTCCACTTCCAGCAGCATCAACCAAATCAATGATCGCATTAATATCATCGTCAAAACTCAATTTTGATCCATTAGTCAATTGTTTTTGCAAAGCTAGATCATACAGACCATATTTCAGATTTTCTGCATAACCATTTTCCTCTGCAAATTTATCGGCTTCGTCTTTTGTCTGTTTGGAAAGATCATCGCCAGTTTCTGTTGCAAATTTCTTTTGTACAGCTAACAACTTGTGTTTATTCGCTAAAGCATTTGTAACCACTTCCTCGGCATTTTCCACACCGATTGTTTTAAGGCTTGAAATATAATAATCTTTGTTGGTTTTGTCTAATTGCGCCAAAAAGTTATTGCTGCTTACCCATTCGGTAGCAAGTTCATTTGCCGCCTTTTTACAATCTTTCATTTTTGATGATCCATTGCCTAATGTTTCTTCAAAATTTTTCCAAGAATCTAACCCTTTGACTTCATCGCTAAATCCTGCTAATGTGTCTGGACTTACGCCTTTGTCTCTGGTTTTCTTGCTCTTGAGATTTTCTTTCTTCTCTGATAAAGCACCTACAATAGAATTGACACCAGTATCCATACCATTTAACTGATCGGATTTGGTGACAAATTCATTGAGGTAGTTTGTTGCATCTTTGATACTAATACCAGCATTTGTAAAGCTCTCTGCTATAGAAGATTTGCTAAATGCATCCTCTGTCAATCGACCTGCCTTAGCTAATTCAAGCAAGTTTTCTTTTTCTGTAGCTAATGCTTGTGCGTCTTTACCATCACCTGTGCCAATGGTGTTCCATTTCTGGTTAAAAGTTTTCTTTTCTTCAGCTTTAAGCAACGCACGATAAGCTTTGATTTGAGCCTCGATTCTACTAATATCATTAGCCGTTTTTTCTAAACTACCGTCTTTACCTAGATAATGCATTGATTCGCTAGTTTTGATGGCTGTATCACCAATATCGGCTATAAGACCTTTGATTTTTTTGCCATCAACTTCTAATCCTTCGGCATCAAGTTTGAATAACTCTTCATCAGTCCATTTGCCATCTTTGTTAGCTTCATCAATCAAAGAATTGATATATGTGTATACTGTATCAGCATCTAGGTATTCCATACCATTTTTGGTTTTCATCATTGGTGTAAATGCGATTTCTACACCATGAAATGGTTCTGATCTAGCATCAATAGTAGACGTTGAACCAAGATAATGATTTACAAAATCATCAACCGTTGCATATTCCTTTTGTATATTTGGATTGGTGTCATACCAAGATGCAATGTTATTCCCGAATTTTTTGAGATTGTCCTCAGTCCATTCTAATTTACGATCATCATTCAGATCAATGTTTCCATACTTGGTTTTTGAAAAATCAACACCTAATTTCTTTGCGGCTTTTGATTCTTCATTGTAATAATCTTGGTATTCTTTCAGCTCTTTTTTTGCTTCTTTGATTCTATCTTTGAGTGAATCAGTTTTGGATTTTTTCTCTGTAATAGAATCTTGTTCACCAATCCATTTTTCATACCATGTAGAAAATTTAGTCGATGTCGCCATAAAATCATTAATAGCATTTTCTAAATCCTCATCAGACAAAGTTCCATCTGCCAGTGCCTTTCCTATGCTTTCATCATTTTTTGCTTCATCGATCATCTTGTTTCGATACTCTTCAAACGAATCAACAGAATCAACAGTGATCTTTGAAAGGTTATCAGAAAATTGACTATATGATATCCAAGAATTTACTAAACTATCTGCCGCAGCCTTTTGTTTATCTATGTATCCCAGATATTTATCTCTTTGAGAAATTAATCCAGCATACAGATCGGTTGTTCTTTGACCATTCTGCTCCAGAGTGTTTATCATAGACTGCAAATAATCAGCCTTTTCTTTAGCTCCATTTAATAGCTTGTTGCCTTTATCATCCCATGAATCATTGACAAATACTTGTTTATTAAATGGATTTCCACCTATTGTTACACTATCTGTGAATCCTGCATCATGTAAAATATCAACTGCTTTTTTCTCTTTTTTTCCAACATACGCATAACCATCCATAAATAAGTATGAATCATCGCCAGCGGCTTTTTTAGTTGCGTTCTTGGACTTAGTATAATTAGATGTCGCTGTTTCATAAGCACGTTTTGCTTCTTTTTTTGATATTTTATTTAATTTAGATAATTCATCGTCTAATTTTCCATTTACCAAATCAAGATTGGATGCTTGTACGCCAACTAAATCGGCAATATCATTTTGAATTTCTTTTATTTCTTTTCTGCCATCTACATCTAAATTTTCTGATGATTTTAATTCTTTATATTTGGAAATTAATTTATCTAACGATTTAGCTTCTTCTTCGTTTTTTTGCACTTTTTCACTTGTATCAGAAAATGCTTCATCAGCAGCTTCAGATGCTCTTTTAGCATGATTGACAAATTGATCTAGTCCAGTAATTGTTAATGATATAACTTCCCCAATCGCCCACATAGCAGCCATAGAACCGAGAATAGCACCTAGTTCTTTAAGGGTTGTTCCTGCGGCTTTACTAGCACGAGAGAAGAGAGAGGTAGACTCTTGATTTTTTTTCATATGTGTTTGGTATTGTTTAAACACATCACCAGACATATCAACTTTATCAAGAAACTTTGAAAAATCTTCATCTATATCTGAGAATAAACTTTTTAAGTCGCCTGCTGCACCAGTCGTCCCTTGAATGTCTTTTAATGTCTCAAGATCCTTTTTTGTTTTGTCAGAAATATCTAAATTTCCAGTTGCTTTATCTTTAATTGACTTTACAATATCAACACCAATACCACTCCATGAATTATCTTCAGAATTATATTGTACTGCCATATGAATTCTGTTATAATAATCCTATAAATAGTTGCTTCTGACAACGAATTATAAGGAGATGATTACAATGTATATAAGAAATATATTTGCACATATCAAATATTTTGTTGGTTCAAAATATTCAAGGAAATTACTAGTTTTATTTGCATGTATACTACTTGCTTCATTTATGATGGTCTTACTTTATTATTCAAAAGTAAAGCTAACAAATGATGAAGAATTGGCGTATAGAAATATACTTACAATGAAAAATATGATGAATGATCCAGATTCATTTAAACTACGTGACTGTACTATTATAAAACATATTAATGATAATACAGTAGATTATACCTATACAATATTTAAATATAGTGGAAACAATGCTTATGGTGGCACAATCACTGATATAGCAATTTTTAAAAACGATATTTTTATATCAGATTATGATGAATTAAATGATTATGATAACGATATGGAAGGAAAATTAAAAACCTCTGTAGCATATGATTTATCTGTTATAAAATATTATTCTTTAACAGATAGATTGAAAAATGGTAAAAAATGGAATATTATCAATATAGATACAAACAAAATAAATAAAAGACTATAGCTCAAGATGAGTCAGTTCAAGGCGAATTTAAAACAGCAAGAGAATAGTAAGAAAGTAGAAGAGGATAACAAACCAAAATGTCCAAATTGTCATTCAACCAATATTAAGCCTATATCTGGTACTGAACGAGCAATGTCTATTATTGGACTTGGCATGTTTAGCAAGAAGATCAATAAGAGCTTCAAATGCTTAGATTGTAAGTATACTTGGTAAACTAATGTTCAGACTATCTATAATCGGTAATTAATGGGAGAGTAGTGATACTCTCCTAATTTATTTATTGAAAAAGAGCACTACCACCATAAGATGATAATGCTCTTTAACTCCGTGAGCCTCACACTTAAACTCTACTAGATACCCAGTGGCACAGTAACTTATAAGCAGGACTCTGTAAAAATATAATACTGTTCCGTGGAACTTCCTGTTCCGTTACTTAGTATTATATATAAAGCATATGCTTTTGTCAACAGTTTTATTCGTGAATTTCCGTAGAAGATGCAAGATTATCAATTTCGCATTCTAGGTCATGAATTCTGTTTGACAATTTTTCATTTTTGAGTTTCAAATTCGCAATTTGTCTTTTCATATTCGCATTTGAATTTTCAAGACGTGTAATTTTAATTTTATCTTTATTGAACATTCTATAAATATCTGGAAACATAATATACAATAACTGCAATTGTATCTCTTCTAAAATTTCAGAAGATATTACTTCGTGCAATTCTAAAATACGTCCACCAGATATAAACTTTGAATCATTTATCAATAACACACCATCTTTTTCAAATCCTTCGGAAGTACAACATTGACGATGTTCCTTTGTCATATTTGGATTAAGTGCAGGATGATAACAAGTATTCCTCCAATTCTTCCCTGTTGTCATCGGTACAATTAAATATTTATCATCCTTTTTACCTATACAAAGACCAGGATGAACATACCCGATTTCACCTTTATAACTTTTCCCATAATCAATTGTACATACCTGCCCAAAAGCAATTTTCTTTTTAGTTCCTTTCTTTGGCATATATTTGCTAAAATGATTTCGCTTCATCCAATTTGTTTCTGCAATGAGAATAGAAGAAGCGTCATATGCATTTAACTGCCTTAATATTCGATGTATATTTTCTTCAAGTTGGATTAGACCATCTATTATTTTTGAACGACCGATTGCGGTCATCCCTTTGTTTGTCTGAGTGTTATGCGCATAACAAGCAACTAGGTCTAAGTAATCGAATTCCAATAATGAAATATCTAAATCTTTATCCATAGTGCCTCCTTTGGTAATTTATACCAATATTATACGACAAAATACTGCTTATTTCTATCAGAACGTATGGTTGCTTTTTGGTGATTCTTGTTAAAGATATCGGTTACAGTGGTTACACTTTGGTTTGTTTCCACGGAGAGGACACATCTGGCAAACCGTTGGAACTGATACAGCATGTACAACAGTTGAATTTTCTTTTAACGGTTGTCCGAAAACCTGAGCCAGAAGTTCCGAAGCGGAAGATAGGTTTCGTAGGTCAGGTTGTGGAATAAGTTTTGTTAAATCAATATTCGTATTTATCACCTCGAATTAAGAGAGTAGAAGACTAGACTTGTCGGATGGCAAGTTTTTTATTTTGGTTAGATCATGATGGAAGAGCAATAAACATATTAAAAGAGCAGGAGATTAATCCTGCTCTTGGTTGCATTGAGTGTCATTAATAAAAAACAGATAGACACTATTTAAATATAACCTTTAATTACCATACTAAAAAATAATTTCTCCTATTGCTTTCATGTTTATTTCCTCCTTTCTAGCTATTTTAATATAAACTATATTAAAAATCAATGTTTTTTTTGGTAAAACACACAATACCCATTGCCAACTAAAGCCCAATCAGTGTATCGTATAATCAATGAATCATCTACATTTTGTTCTACTTTATAATTACTTCCTTCTTCATCTTGTCTATGGTAAAAAGTGCTATATGCATTTGCTTTAATAGTCCATTTTTCTTTTGTTTGGATATCTTCATTAATATAAAATTTATGTTCAATATTTTTACATGGTGCAGAAATTTTAAAAGACTGGCAAATATCAAATAACGGAACATCATATTCTAATTCTGCCTTAATTTGATTTTTTACACCGCTTAATTCTTTATAAATTATAATTTTATAATCATAATATGTTGATTCGCTATTATGTTGCACGGGTTCTGTTGTTAAAATTTTAGCCATATTTATATTTTTGTCATTTATCTTTATGGAAGATAAAAAATTATTTTTATTTTCTAAATGAAATAATTTCAACCTGACTTCAAAATAATTATCTTTTAATTGTTTATTTATTATTTTATAATCAATTTTAGTTTTGATGTGAAAACAATTATTCTGTTCGTCAGGAGTTATATGATATGTTATATTATGATGTTCATAATATTTTTCATTAACAGAATTTAATAAATTGTTTTCATATTTATACGGACTATTATTTAAATCTTTTTTTGGATTATCAAGCAATTTGAGAACAATATTATATTTGAGTTTCATTAATGCATTTTTATTTAATCCATCCAATATTAAATCCCCAGATAAAATATTTCTAAATGCATTAAATACTAAACTTTTAATTGTACTTATTTCAACTATTACCGATACCAATCCCGCCGACAAAAGTGTTGTACCAATTACTTCCACAATTTCAAAAACAATATTCCAACAACCATCATTTTTAAACTGAATTGATGCGAATTTAGAAATTATAATTAACAATAATCCACCACAAGACATCCATTTTGTTACTGTAGACACTTTTAGTGTTAAGCTTTCTTTGTCAGCAGCCATATACTCATCTCCAATCATTAGTATTTAATATACATTATATACCAATAATCGACAAAATACTATACAGAACATGCGTTCAATATCTACACACGATCACAGCATACCCCTGCTCTTTATAGTCCATGATCACTTGTCGATATTTCTCAACCTCGTCCTGTTTCATATATAACTCATCACAAATATTTGCATACATTCCGCTAATATCCACAATAATGACTCTTATTATATTTTCCATTTTCTTAATCCTCCTTGGTGTTTAATGTGATAGTAGTATATATGGAAAATAATGTAAAAACAATAACATTGTAAGAATTGCTTTTTAACTTGTAAGAATTTACTTATTTAACATCTTCATCACGACATTTTCCTTGTACTTTTTAGAGATTGAGATGAATCTCCCATCCGTCATTTCGATCTGGTGTGGTGAAAAATGTTTAATATACATCATATTTACCAAAAAACCTTTATTACAGCGCACAAAGAAACCACAAATTTCACTCACCTCTTGTTCTACATTATCAAGTTTGTGATAAAACCGTCCGATTCCATTTTTATGATGTATATTGATCACACGATATTGAGATTCAAAATACAATACTTGTTTGAGATCTACGATATTCTGTAAACGATTTACATTATATTTATAAAAATACTTCTTATATTGAAATTGTAATCTTCGCACAGCTTTGTCAATGACTGCTTGCAATTGTATTATAGTGAAAGGTTTGGAAATAAAATCGAAAGGCTCAGCGTGAACTATTTTACTATAATAATTATCATAGGCAGACATATATATAATTAATGTATTTGGAGATATAATTTTTATAAAACGACCTGTATCCGTACCAAGATAATCATCTTTAAGATCAATATCTAAAAATATGATATCATATGACTTTCCATTTCGGATCATTTCCAATAAGTTACGACCATTATTGAATTTGTCCACTATGATATTATTATTGTTCCACTTTATTTTTGTGAACAACAATTCTTGTAATAGCTGAGTTACTGCCATATTATCATCACAAACACTAATTTTAATATCCATTTCGCACCTCTCAATATTAAATACTGAAAGTAATATGAGCAAAATGTAATATTTTATGCAGTAATATGGCTGCCTATTTATGGAAACAGACAGCCAATCACAGCTTTTACATTGTCTTATTATAGTGCGTGCATGATGTTTCTCCAATATTTGAATCTTCCTTGAACGCTTTCAGTCGAAGATGTTCCATTTGATAAATATTCTTTATATTCTGTATTATCATCATAAGTGTCTATAAAAGTCTTTACTTTAGTAGCAAATTTTTCATATCCACATTTATCTTTCAGTGCTCTGTAAGATCCATAGCATAAAAAAGGAAGAGTGGTTTTTGGGATTTTCTTTTCATCATGGTTAGGCAATATCACATCTAATTTACTGATTGCATCTTTTATCATATTAATCTTATCAATGTTAATATTATCATTATAGTGCAAGATAAAATCGTTCTTTGCCTTTTTAGTAAATGAACCAAAGTCATAATCCTTACTTGCTTCACATAACATTAATGTCTCAAGAACAATTGAATAATCTGTTGAACTTTTTAATTGTGCAGGCGTTAATTTATGTTCAAAGAATGGAAGAGAAGTAATGTCCTGCATTATCTCACTAAAATCATCTGAATATAATGTAGTAAATTTCTGTGTTGTATTTAAGGGTTTACCATTATTCAGACGTGAGAAGAATTCTCTTACATCTTTTTCTGTATAATCAGAAATTTCATAGATAAGAATTTGTGCTGCATCTAGCTCATCTTTAAGATCTTCGTCCAATTTAGAATACTTCTTTCCAACAATATCATACGTCTTCCCGTTTAATTCTACTGGCTCTAATCCTTTAGATAGCCTAAAATCATCATTAACAAATCTGCGTAACGTACTCAGTCTCTGTACACCGTCAATAGCAAATGGCATTCCATTGTCAATAACAAAAACTACTGGCATTGTAAGATAACCACGCAATAGTGTGTCGATCAGCATTGATTGATCACGAGTAGACCACTGCCCTTCTCTTCTTTGCAGTTTATGCTTAAGAGAGATTTGTTCCTTATTAAGCCGATTAACTATTGTTTTAACGGCTACATGTTTTGGTGCGATCTTCATATAACTACCTCCTAAAATTTTGTAAAAATTTGCATTTTCTGCAATTTACAGTATACCAAATTTTACAAAAAGTCAATATGAAGATTGTATGTTTTTTGTAGTTTTATTGTAGAAACGAATGTTCTGACTTTATATATTATTCATAAATGATATAATAATCTTTGAGGTGGAATTACATCATTTACATATTTGAGGGCTAGTCATCACGACAGTCCTATATTTTATTATTCTCCGTTTGGAAAATTGAAATCGAAGTTTCAATAAAAGATTATGTCACATGTTTTCAGAAGTCATCATAACACAATCTTAACGCATTTCGTTTGCTTTCGCAAATCTGGACTGTATATCTAAGCAGAAAAATATTAGTCTACAAATCTGCCTACCCTTGCCAGCCTCTGAACCGTTGACATTCTTGTGCGTCACTACAAGACAACTATCATAATATACAACTTAGTCAACGATTGCTTTCAATTATTATACTATTTATAATAACCTACCTATCGACCACCCATTGTAGCAGAGGTATACATTTCAGCATACATACCGTGTGACCTAACACACTATGTTACTATAACCAATTTTCATGGTCGTAACATCCAACAATTTGTTTTGCTATTAGCACCATATTATCCTCGTTTCCTCGATAATTGTGGCATGTTGGCTTTAGGGTTTCCCAGCATTATTCGGGGTTTTGTTTTATTGTGTTTAAAGTACACAAAAGGATCTTTGCTATCGCTACGTTAATTATGTGACACTGTTCATAATCTTATAACGATGGGCGCAGTACATTATATATTTTTTCACCATGACCCGTTAAACTTTGTACTAGACCTACTATGTAGCCAATATTTCCACCTAAAGAAGAAATATTTCCACCAATAGAAGAAATTGTATTTAATACATCTGTAAGATTTCCAAGACCTTGTGTAAGATCATTAACCAAATTTAATACAGTGACAATGGAATCAGATTCTGCAAATTTAGACACTAACTCACTCCATGAATTGGACAGTTTATTTAAAGTACCAGTCCAATTATTTGCAGATTTATCTGCTTCTTGTTGAGCAGAGCCTACGGCTGAACTACTATTATACAAATCCATCATTGAATTATAGGAATCTTGGTCGCTCAAAATTGCAGCTAAAGTATTCGCATGGTGTTTGCCACCAATTTTATTTAATATATTAGCTCTTTTTGTGTCACCTTCAGGCAATTCGTTATAAGCTTTAGACAATTCTTTTAATAACTCAATTGGTGTTTTTAACTGTTCAGAATCACCAACCATTTTCGTCATAGAAATTCCAACATCTTTAAATGCCTTCTTTATTGGATCACTTGTTATGTTTTGCAAATTAATTAACAACGCTTTTATTGCTGTACCAACTTCCGATCCGCTTTCTCTTGTTTTTGAAACTGCAACTGCAATGAGAGAAGATAATTCGTCTACTTTTACACCATATTGTGCTGCAATTGATGCCGCTTCAGATGTTGCATCAGCCATATCCTGCATACTTACTGCTGCATTATTTGTTATATAGTTTTGTGAATCAAGAACTTTATTTAATTCTTCAACACTTCCCTTATAATCATATGCAGCATTGGTTGCAATAAGGTAATCGTTTGCATTCTTAGTATCCATATCGCCAGCAGATTGAGCAAGAATAGATAACTCTGACATTTGTTCAGCATTGTCAAAGCCAGCACGATACATTTCTTGTACACCAGTCAAATAATCAGAAGCCGTTTTACCATATTTACTTGCTGTATCAAACGATTCACTGCCAAGGTTTTTTATTTGATTAGTTGTTAAATCAGATGTTTTACTAATTTCAGTAAGAATATCATCAACATTTTTTAATTCTGACACCGCCTGTTTAATTGCATAAACACCCCGCATTAAACTTCCAGTTGCCAAACTCCAACCACCAAATTTCTCCCATGCATTTTTTAGTTTATCTGAAGTCGTATTTCCCAATAAACCTTCACTTCTTGATTTGTTTTGATAAACTGCCATTTGCTTTGTAAGTGACTCAGATTCTTCTTTTGTCATTGCAACATCTAGGTTTTTCATTTTGGCAATAATCTCTTCAATTTTTTCGCCATATTTTTTCATGGCTTTTGTATTATTATCAGCCCATTTTTGCATTGAATTAGCTTTATTGATACGAGAGTATTCAGTAACGAACTGTCTTTCTTGAACTGTAACTTTTGCCAGTTCGGATTTCGCAACACGCAATTGGTCTGTAAATTTGTTTAATGAAGCTGCATCATTTACTGATTTTAAAGCCGTTTCAAGTTGGTTTACAGTATTTGACATCTCTTGAATACCACTTGCTTGTGTTTTAAATTTCTCAAAATTATTTGCAGCAATTTGTAATTCAGAAGTTATATCAGTACTTTTGTTTTGAGATTTTACATTTTCTGCTCTCCGATACTGATTGACTAAAGTATCCAAAGTACTTATTTCTTTATTTGCATTAGATACCATGCTCTGATATGTGGTAACGTCTGCATTTCTTACATTATCTATAGCATTTTCTACTTTGCTATATTGCGTTGCTAAATTAGATATATTACTAGGATTTTTTATTGGATCTGAATGATTCAAGTCAGAATAATCTGCTCTGATTTTTTCCAATCGAATAGATAATTCATCTGCTTTTTTAGTTGATGTTTCCAAAAATTTAGTAGCACCATTATCATTAATTGATCCGCTTGTATACTTAAATATTTGTCCTGTGACATTTCCTTGGTCGTCATACAATTTTCGCAAAGAATAATTTAATGACTCAATTTCTCCCTGAGCATTTTTTATATTGACCGTGAATCCTTTTAATGAAGTATCACCATCAAAATCATGCATTTTTTCTTGAACAGTTACAATTCCATTAGAAATTCCTTGAAAATATTTTTGTGCTTGCTTTGCAACATTATTTTGATTATTAGCAGAAAATCCAAATTCTGTCTTAAAATTAGACTTTTGAATTACTGATTGAACGCCATTCTGTATCTGTCTTCCAATTTGTTGTCCAGTGCGTTGAGCAGAATGGATCGCAGAATTTGCATTAATACCAGTCCCCAAATTAATATTGATGCTATTTAATGAATTATTAATCTGCGATACCATTTTATTTATTGCAGATTGATCAATGGTTACATTTCGCAAACTAACTTGTGCAGAATTCAACTGTTTTGTAATATTTGATATAACATTTTGATCAAGCTTTGCTTGTATTTCTATGCTACTCAACTGTTTTTTTATAGCATCTATATCATTGTTCATCTGTTGTTTTGATTTAGTGCCATCTAAGCCAGCAACTAATCCTATTTGGAAATCGTTCATTCCCATTTTATATATTCTCCTTTCTGAGTTTATTTTTACATAAAAATAACGCCCACGAAAAGGAGCGTTAGTAGAATAGGAGAGTAGGCTATGACACCTACAGTCCTCGGTTATTTAATCGGTAATCCGACCTTTTTGCAATTTCGCTTAAATATTTCATTCAAACCACCAAGTTGATTTATGCGTTCAATAGATTCATCCCAGTATGAATGCTCACCTGAAACTGTTCCACCGTGTGATTTGTTGTTCATCCACTGTAATACATCGAATCCAGTAACAGCATTTGATGTATTTTGTGATCTGTTTATAGAAAATCCTCTAGGATATCGAAAAGTCAGATAATCTCTGTCAAATCCAATGGTGAATTTGTAATCTGATTGGTTTACCTCGATATCAGAAGCTGATAGACTTTCTAACATATGACCTGTTCTTTTATAATATTCTGGTTGCATAGGATTGTCATTATCAAAAACAGGCTCATAATAATAATCAACAATTTTATTTGATATGATCTCAAATAATTCATCACGAGTTAATTGCAAAGCCTTTAGAATATAATGTTGCAATACATTATTCATCTGTTTTGTATTATTAATCATTTGTATTTACCTGATCTCTATGAATATACTCTGCCAGTTTTGACAGTAATTCGTCTCTAATTTCATCTTGTGGAACATCCTTTAATGAAACATATAATTTATCAATTAATCTAAACATATCTGATTTTTCATGAATAATGTATTCTAACATAGTATAAAAGGTTAATTTTAACTTAACTTCTTTTTTTTTCATTTTTAAATATTTAATCATATCTTTTAATCCTCCAATTCAATTAATGAATATAACGCAAGCAACACATCAGAAGGGAGTGTAAACACTTCTTCTTGTGAAAGTTTTTTATAGTTCACATTAACCTCTTCTTCGATCAAAGGCTGGATTGCATTATTAAAATTTTTCATAGACTCAGTGTCTTCACGATTAATACTAATATGACCCTCATCGTCTTTTGTACCATACTGTGAAATTAATTCATTTCTGATAACTTCAAAATTTGAAATAATAGGCTCAAATTCTTTCATAATCCCTAATAATTTAAATTTAAGTTTAGGGGTTATCTCAATATCTGCATTGTCAATAACCGTTTTCAAAACCTGATTAGCATAAATAATTTCCTGTAATTTCATTAATTTTCTCCTTTCAATCCATAAAAATTTTATTATTTACAATATTTGTTGCTAAATAAACAATCACTTTATATCTTTTTTCTTTTTTCTTTTTTCTTCTCGTTTGAGTCGTTTGTATTCTTCATATTCAATCCAACCTCCAAACTTTTTAACATATGTAACCCACTTATAGTCAACAGTGGGATAGTGAAACCAAAATAATTTTCTTTTTAATATTGCTACACTATCAGGACAACCCTTTGTATCTATAACTTCTTCATGACCGTCTTTGTAAACAATAAAAAAATCTGCAACATATTTAATTGATTGTACTGATTTTCCACCATGTATGAACTTTGGTTGTAACTCATATGGTTTTTGTAATTCATAATTAACCACATCGCCACTCTCCACTAAAGGGCAAAGAACATCACGATAGTATTTCATTTCCAAAACAGAATCAAAAGTTATATCATTATAAGTACGCTTACTTTTATCTTTATCCACATTAAATTTTGTTCTACTCATTTATTTCCCTTTCTTCTAAACTAAAAATGCCATTACCACATGACTAGCAAGTGGTAAAGGCATTTTAATTACGTTATAATATGAATACATTCATTAACCTTACCTCGTAACTTCGAGAGAAAGTTCTTGGTAAAATATTATCTATGAATATCTGTGTATATCCATATCTTGTGCACGTCAATCAGTATAAACGCTTCCATCTTGGCAGATGGAAGTATGTTTGTCAGCATTGGCAGTGTTATCCTAACCGATAATGATAATGAAGTTCACTCTATAAAGTGTCAAACTCTCATGTTATGTTTAACACGTCTATTCGTGAGGTGGTGAGTGTATTTATAACAAAATAGCAGTTTCCAAAGAAATCACTCTTTCAAATCATTTTATTTTGCCACTTGCTAATTGTTCATGGTACATCTCTTTTATAACATCCATAGACTCCTCGACATATCCGTTAGTCATTCCATTCTCAGAAAGAATCTTCTCATAATCTTCATAAGTCCTAAAAATATGTTCAAAAGCTTCACGATTATATATACGACCATTGGTAAGTGCGGAGCAAAAATCTAGTAACGCCCAACGAAGATCTTGAATCTCTTTGCTTAATAAATTTTGACGAATTTCTTCAACGCCACTGGATATATTCGAAATCTCTTTATACTGCCAATTATCATGCTCTTCTAATGTAGCAATTCTATTTTCCATACTTTCCTTATTGGTATCTAATGTAGTTTTTACCCCAAACTTGCGTTTGAAGTAGGAGAGTAGTTCTATTATTTCTTTGATACCAAATAATAATGCAAATACCCATACTATTAAAGCAGTATAATTTATTTGCGTCATCTCTTTAATTACACCCATTACTGACGAACTTTCTGTAATAGTTCTTCAACTTCATCTACCAAAATCTCCCCATTTTTGATAGCATCTGTAATTTCCTGACTGATCTGACTAGCAGATGAGATATTTCTATTTTTGTATGTATTCCATAATGCTGTTACGATCAAAAACACTGTAGATACAATTTCTGATACATCACTATCAGCAATCGGAATTGTATTAATTCCAAACATCTGAAGTACAGCATTCACAAGTGCGATTACAAGCAATAATACACCAGTAACTGCTTCAGCTGTTACACCACTTAAATTGATTTTCTTCATAGTCAATTCTCCTTTTTGTCTTATTTAGTTTGTCTGTTGTTCATCCATGCGTTATAACATTTTTTTGTTTCGCCTTTGTGAAAAAAACAACATAAATGCCCAGGATGTTTATCACTTTCTTGAGTCCATTTTGGCTGTATGTGCCACTTTGATGTATAATAAATAATTTGAGGAAGTTGTGTTATAGGTACAATATTTTCTTCACCATAACATTCATAAACATCTTCTAATGAGTTAAAAATTTTATTGATTATTATCACCTCGAATCGTAAAAAATAGGGATAGCAATATATATTGTAATAAAACATGCTATCCCTATTTTTATAAATTTAACTACAATATATATTATTTTTTATTGCGCATTTTTGATTGTAATGTTTCTTTTTCAATCTTAACAGGTGCTACACTTTTTCTATATTCCTGTTCAGATGCAACAATATATTTCTTATTTTCATACTTTATATACACAACTTTTGTTCCTTCTGGAATATCCAAAGTCATCTGAATTTTTTTGTCTCCAAACTCAAAAACAATGATATTGAGGAACTTATTGTGATAGACAACTTTACATTTCTGTATCATATTTATTCCTCCGATATTAATTCATTGAACATAAATTAGCCTTCAATCAACGTTAAATCCAACATATCATCGTTTTCATCAGACATAAGATCGGCTGTAATTGTTACGCTCTCTGGATCACCATTGTTAGAAAAACCTAATGAGATATTACTCTGTGGTGCGCATTTATAAATTGTCATCTTCATTGGCAATACTTCATCGTCCTCTGTCTTCATAATCGTATCACCATATACGATAAAGTTTTTAGGAAAACTTGTAGATTTAATATTAATTCTTTCTACTTTGTCCTTCAATTCTTTGATATAGTAAGCAATTACTTTATCTCCCTCAGTCAATGCATCTTTTAATGTTACCGCTTTTGTCTCCACAGTGTTCTGAAGTTCTGTCCCGCAGTCATCATCAGCTTTATAGATAACAACCGTTCCTGCAATTGGTGTGTCAGACAATGTTACTGTATTTCCACCTGTTCCAACTGTTAATTCTTCTCTTGTCATAAATTTAGCAGTTTTAGAAACTTCGCCACCAGTAACAAGCTGCCATAACTTTACAGTCTGAATTTGTGTCTCAATAGTTAAAGTTCCACCCTTTTCTCCGCTGAAACTAACTCTCTTAGGATGCCCTTTACCACCATAAGCATAAACATTTTCTCCAGTTAATTCAGTTGTTGTAACATTAGCAAAATCCAAATTTAAGAAAGGTTTCTTTGTAGCATAATCAACAAAGATAAGATCACAAACCTCTCTGTTTGCCATATTCTTATTACTATTCATCGTTCTTTCCTCCATTTTTTCTTTAAAAATATAAAAGACCTAAACATAAGGTCTTGTTCTAATTTGTTATATTTGAATACCAATCGTTTATTTTGAATTGTTTTGATTCATTTCCCCACACAGATACATTATTAAAAGATAAATCATAAATACTATTATTGACCATACGTCTAAATGCGTCCCAAAATTGACTGATTGTCAAATCCCATATATTAATTATATTAAGATTAGGATGCTTATTGGCAACTGATGACACTAGATTATCTAATTCATTATCTTTATTAGACGTTTGTGTTTGTTGCATTTTTTTACGTCCAGCCAATAATTTTTCCATTATATTCTTCGCTTTTTTGTTCTTTATCTTATCAACATTTTCATCTATGGACAATCCATTGAGTTGACATATCACATTAATAACATTATTGATGATTTTATTATTAATTACACCTCTTATTTCGTTGCTGTATTCATCTTTCAAAATGAATATCTCATTTTCTCGATCCCACTCAACAGTTTCTACAAAAAAGAAGTTTAATATATCTTGCATTATAACTGCCAACTCCTTGTCTATTGTACAGATATCCAATATAGTAACATGTTGTCTATCGTCATCCGATAAACCATAATACCATTCGTGCAATGCTGACTTCTCACTACAATATTTATTTGGTGTTAATAAGAGAAAACGAAGATATAAATTGTATTTATCGTATCCGAGTTCCCATATTTCTCTTAATGTCGGAGATTTAATACTTCCTATATTTGTTCGATATGGGATAGGAGAAATAAGATCTGCATGAGAGAGTTTCAATCATTATCCTCCTTCATTTTAAAATCTGGAATTGTAAAAATCATTTGTCTTCCATACGTCTTTGTATTTGGATAAATATGAGTTACAGAATCAAGATGTAATTTACCAATTCCAAACTTGTCAGAATCACATAAACATCTTTCAATCATATCTGCCAAAATATCTGTACGAGAGCCTTTATATCCTTTTTTAGAATATTGTATAATATCTTTGTGACAAAATGCCCAAATAGTGATTGTTAAGTCCTTGATTGTCGCCGTTGGGATTCGTGGAATATTTACTTCGCAGCATATGTAAGTTTTTGTTTCTGTCTGCGTCTCATCAATATATAGATAAGGACATATCTGTTTATAAACGATATTCTCAACATCACTATCTGTATATTTCTTTCCAAGCATCAATTCCATAATTTCTTGATTATCAAGGAGAGAATTAATTATGACCGATTTATATAGTCCAATGTCTTTCAATATTTGTCTCATTAAAATCCCTCCTCAATTGTTATTTCTTTTTCTGCTAATATAGTTCCGTCATTATCCAAAATTTGCAATAAAAAAGACTCACCAATATATAAGTCATCATCTACAAATAATTGAATTGTTTTATCTGTAACGATTTTCGTTATGTCAAAATCAGATGTGATATGCCAAGCAAAGTCATCACAGTCCACTTCATTTTCTTCTTTGTCTATAAAAGACATATTCCACGACTTCTTGCGTCCAACTCGAAGTGTATTGTCGCCCAGAATTAAAACTACCATTTCTTGCGAAGATGGGACATCAGGTGTTGATGGAGTAGAAGAGTGGTCGTAGTTGCAGATCCTAAGTTTTTGGTTGTCAAAAGTTGGATTAAATTCATCTTTATCCGCAATAAAACTTAAAATGCTACCATGATATTCATCGCCATAATCATATAATACATCATCGTCTCTTGTAAGTTTGAAAACTTTTGTGGGGTTTGTTTTGTGTTTATCAATAAACACACGTTTTTCTTCAAGACTAAGTGTTTCCTTATCATATGGGACTTTAATAGTATAGTTATTTGATGTAAACATAATAGTGTTATTTCCATCCTCACCGACATCATATTTACTTGCACTTGTAATATTACACCAACGTTCTATAATCTCACTCGTAGAATTTTGCCATCTTAATTTGTATTGACATAAAACAGAAGTAGCTTTCTCGTATGAACCATTGTTTCCAGGATATCCATCTATTAACCAATACCTATTCTCAAAGAATATGTACATACCAGCTTTTACAGTGCCAATCTTAAAAAGAAAGATTCTTTCCATAGATTTTAACTGAGTATCTGATATGTTCCCTTGAACAATACATTTGATTTCTTTTGCATATGTCAAATCAGAATTATATAAAATTACTGTTTTTGCAACATTTGTATACAATATATCAGTAAAATTTGATTCACCATAATCCAACATAGATTCATTTTCATATTCAGATGTACTTTCAGGTGGAGTATGTTCTAAATACCATTCTTTCATTTAGACACCCCCTATGCCATAGCAACTGGCTTTTGGTTCTCAATCATCTCATTCATTTTCTCAGAATGATGATCTAATTCATATTTCGCATATTTCTGTAGATTACCTTGCCCATTAATAGAAATATCTTTACCAACAATAGACGCAATTTTATTTACTTTTGAATCATATCTCTCTGAATAATATGTTCTTATCATCTGACCAAGAGTATCCACAACATACTGGTCAAGTTCTGTAGCAAACATTTGTAATGCCGTATCAAATACCAAAGGTTCATCTATAGCAATTTCCATATTGTATTTACCAATAGCCATTTTTAACCATTGAAATTCTAACGACTCTGGAACTTCATGTTTATCAGAGAATGTAGCTTCAAAAGAATTATATATATCTTTCGCTAATGTGTTTGCCATAGTTCACCGCCTTTTAAATTCCTCTAAGTGAAAATTTACAGTATTCCTTACAAAACTCAATTTTCTCATAACTATCAAGTTTCAGGTCTTTGATAGCTTTAAGCAAAAACTGCTTTTCAGCTCTAGTAACAACATTCTCACGAATATTTTTCTCAAATGCAGACTGTGTTTTTAATTCAAACCACTTTTGAACTTTATCCTTACTAATTACATTCTGAGTACGTTTGCCATCCTCTGAATCAAATTCAAGATATTTTCTTGTGTCAGCGTCATCAATGTAAAGTGTAGCGTGAGAACCATATGAGTCCAACCCAAATAATTTATTTCCTGCACTTACCTGATCCGAAATTTCATCACGTTTTACTCTGACTTTTGCGGATGGTGCAAAACAAGTATCCCCTCGTCCAACTGTGTTTGGAAAACCAACATTCCAAGGTGCGAGATTGATTACTGTAACTTTTTCATCCATATTAAGTTCTGCCATTTTGTTCATCCTTTCAACTATTTACAAAATTTCAATTATATTTATGTTTTACTGAATTGTACAATTCAATAGCTAAGTCTAAATCTGCTGATTTTTCATATACCCAATATTTCTTGCCAGTATTTTTATTTATACCAACAGAGATATATCGAAATTTTAATGCCATTAAAAAGAAATTCATTCTATTTGAATAGCAATAGAAATTATTATTCTCCATGACTTTTCTCCATATAACTAATAAGAGAGTGGCGAAAACCACTCTCCCATAAAACTAATTATTATGCAAGAGAATCAAGATTCTTATCGTGAATGATTCCGATTGCGTCAGTCTGAGAGACTCCAGCGGCGATCTTCAAGTCATAACGTGTCAACACTTCACCTGTTGAAACTGAATTACCTGAAAATGAGGTCAATCCGCCGATACTGAAAGTCTGAATTGGTGCAACACCACCAACAGGAGCAGTAGGAGTTACAAATGCAAGACCAGCAGGAAGGAGAGTATCATAATTTGTCCCGTCCTTTGTGAGCTTGTTGAAATTATATCCATTAGGAATCTCCGAAAGAATAGCACCATTATATGAGCCTACGATACCGTTATCAGCGATCTCGTCAAGAACCTTCTGAGAAACACCTGTAATAGTATTTGCACCGATTGTTCCTGCATATCCAATCCAAGGTAAGAACTGTGCAAGAACTGCATAGTCACCATTTACGTTTGGCTTGCCGTAACGTCTAATCTTTGTGAGAAGTGCATCAATGTTTGTCTTTGTAAGACCAGCATCCTCAACAAAATATTTAACACCTGTAGCCTGCTCAACTGCCTTATAAACAGTCTCGATAACATACAGAGTAGCCTTATTTCTAATTTCTTTCTGTACTTCACCCATCAACTCATTCTCAGTTCTCATATCACCAAGAGCTAATTCACGATAATCAGCCTTGTGACCACCAGAAATAGTGATAGGAGCAAGAGGTGTTTTTCTCTTACGAGAGAACGCAGTAGATACATCCTGACCTTCTGCCTGAATATCAGCTTTTACATTTTCGTATGTAATCTTCTCAAGATAAGCTGTATCATTCCATCCAAGAGGTTTGTAAGAACCGAAGAGTCCTAACAGTTTAATCTCCTGTAAAAGTCTTGGCTGAATAACGAATTTTCTAATTTCGTTCAATTCTGAAATTGCTGATTTATCACCAATAGAAGCCTTTGCACCAAGATCCTTAATATACTTAGCTGCAACATCGGCTTTTTTACCAAACTTTCCAATCTCTTTACCGTCTGCCATAGCAGAGAATACTTCTACTACAGGGGACTGTGCTGTTACCTTACCAGAAGCAAGGTCTGCATCTTTATGTGCATTATTTAATTCAAATGAATAATCCATTATTAAAATCCTCCTTTATTTTCTATTAAACAGTAGTAGTTACGATAACTACTTTTGCATTTACTCCAAAACTTGTAACTTCAGCAACCTCAAGATAACTTCCTTTTGCACTAGCGTTTACCTTAAGAGTTCCGTCAGCCTGTGATTCAAGTTTATTTCCCTTTGCTACAGTTGAAGGTAACTGAACAGAAGTAATACTTAAACTTACACCATTAACCTTTGTTAAATCTGCAATTCTTGCATGTGCGTCCTTTTTGACAATATAATCATCAGACTTTGCATCATCACCATCTTCAATATTCATGATTACAAAAGTGCCATTTGCATCTGCCGTAAATGTTCCATCGACAACT
>OJMG01001258.1_pt1 | contig 24112 bp, 25 predicted proteins | sample 1597141 | NCBI WGS metagenome assembly OJMG01 (sample SAMEA2452119, study PRJEB22498) | human gut metagenome | biome: human feces; feature: human gut; material: feces | place: Australia | collected 2012 | reverse complement strand
GTTCGCCTATATGAAAGATAATGCGGCATAAGGAGGGAGAACATGACACGGGGACAGATCGCTATCATAACGCCGGACGGCAGACTGATCACGAGCGCGGAATTCAACGGCGATATGTACTACGACGGCGTGGGCTACGGCAAAGAAGTTGTGGAAGCACTCGAAAGCGTTGAAACCGAGGAAGAATACAGAGAATTCGTCAATGATTTCAACGACCGAAATTTTCAGTACACGGATCGGGAGCTGTTTTACGATTGCGACGACAGTTTTTACGATATGTCAACAGACTACTTCGGCAAGTGGTTTTCCGATTACGTCTATATCAAAAACCTTTCGGACAGGACGGTCGTGTTTACCGACGCTGATAAACAGAAAATCGCGCTCGAACCTGATACGACAATGGCGTTCAACTTCGGCAAATTTTACGCGAGCGATGCCGAGGACTTTGAAAAGCGGGAGTTTATCGAACAACTCGGCATCCTGAAAAACGGACTCGGATGGGATATGGAGGAAAACTACACCAATCTTTGGAACGCCTGCGCCGATTACGACAACAACCACCGCGGCTCATATCTGACCGACAAAATCACAGACTATGACTTCGTGGACGACGAGGTTTTGGAATATATCGTGAAAAAGGAATCGCTCGGCGGCATATCCCGCCTGCGCTGCTTTATCGGAGATACATACGACGCCAACCTTTATCCGCTCGACGGATACGGTAATCTCGCCAACGTCGATAATTCCGACTTTGAATATCTGATTGACGACATCGTACAAACGCTTGAAGAAGATATTACACCGCCATTTTATAAGGAGCCTGCCAGCCTATGAGATATTATCGAAACGATCAAAATCTGAATATAGAGCAGCTTATATCCGCAGAGGTGAAACGCATTTCAGAAAAATACGGAAAATCATATCTTGACTGTGAGGAATTGATTGAACTGACAGGGTTGGGGCGCGATAATGTTCGGGCTCTTATGAGTAGCACAAATTTCCCCGTCACAAAAGTGGGTAACCGTAAAGTCGTAAGTATTTTAGCCTTTGTAACTTGGCAGATGAGGGGTTTCGATCAGGGAGGGAATTATGCCGCGTAAAAAGAAGTCTGCTACAAGGAGAGGAAACAACGAAGGCTCAATCTATCAAAGAAAAGATGGGATTTGGATTGCACAAGTAACGATTGGCGTGAAAGAGGACGGAAAAATCGCCCGCAAATCTTTTACAGGAAAAAGCAGGGCAGAGGTTGCGGAAAAGATAATCCCTTATCTTAATAAAAACAAGGGACAGGTCGTTGTTGCGAAAGAGGACGTCACCATCGGAAAACACTTAATGTTTTGGTTGATGAATTATAAGATTACGACTGTTTCGCCTCGCACATTTGAATCCTGCATCCGAAACATGAAAAACCATGTCATTCCCGTTTTCGGCTACCTGAAACCGCAAGACCTTACTATTGACCATTTACAGCCGCATTTCAAAACTCTTTTAGAAAACTATGAGCTTGATACAGTCAAAAAAATCAAGTACGTCTTTTCTCAATATCTCGATTATTGCGTTGACCGCGGGATTATAGATAGTAACCCGTTGGATAAGATCAAATTCAAAGCAAGGGAGCGAAAAACGCAGCAGGCAAAAGCGGAACAGGAAGAAAAGGCGTTGCCCGAAGAATTGCGAGAGCCATTTTTGCAGGCGCTGAATACCGACCACTTTATGAAAGCATTTTGTCTTACCTCGATGTTTGCAGGTTTGAGGCCCGGCGAAGTGTTTGCATTGAAGTGGAAAGATATTGATTTTCAGCAAAATACTTTATCTGTTGTACGGGCGCAGACCGTCGATGTCGAATTCGATAAAGAGGGGAATGTCCTTTCAAGAAAGACCGTGATAGGTGAAACTAAGACGGCGGGGAGCGTGAGGACAAATCCGATCCCTGAACTATTGAAGGAAGTTTTGCTTGAATGGCGCGAATACAGAACGGCACAACAAGCCGAAACGGGATATTCTCTCGTTGAATCGAACGATCTTGTATTTGGCACAAATCAGGGCGCTCTGCGTACATACAGCGGTACAAAGAAAATGTTTGAGCGTTTCTTAAAGCGAAACGGATTGGCAGGGAAAGGGATTCATTTTTATGAATTGCGTCATACCTTTTCAAACACGCTCTTTGAGCAGAACACAAATCCCCGCCTGATTCAAATGCTCATGGGACACAGAAAAATTGAAACGACAATGATATATAATACTGTGCGTAACAATAGTTATCTAAAAAATGCAGTAGGCGTCTTTGATGAACGATACAGTACTGCCGCAGAAAAAGTGGAGGAAAGCGAAGCACGGCTGAAATATTATAGACCGCCGAAAGCGAAGCCCGCAGAAGAAGCACTCTCAACTGATGACGTTAAGCAAACTGAAACGGAGGAGAAGTGCGAAGCTCCGCAAGAGGACGACATTTTTTTGCGCAAAATGGCAGAGTTTATGGAGCAGCACAACATAAGCACGGCGGAGGAACTATTTGAGGCTCTTGGGAAGGATAATCAAAATGGCGGAAACGGAAAGGAAGGTTATTCCATGTAACAAAAGGCGCGGGCATTTTGCTCGCGTCTTTTACTCTGCCTATAACTTTCTAAAATGTATTGATTTTCACCGAAAAGTTTGATATGGTAAAACCAACAGGAGAAAACACAATGGTTTTAACGTTTGATGGTTTGGTATTATAATTCAAGGATTTTAAGGCAAATGCTTTTGATTCAAATACTTATTGGCAAAGAAAGATTGTGGCGACATTATATAATAAGGAACAACTCTACCTACCGTTCTAAACCGCTATAAAACGGTCTAAATCGAGATATTTGCAGACATTTGCAGACAAAAGCCCACTTGTTTCGTTTGCAAATGTTTGGAATTAGTGGTATAATAACATATAAACCACAAGATATAGTAGATTTTCAAGCGTCGAACAAAGTAGAGTAATTCCGTTGGGTGGGGTTGACCGTTTCCTTGGTAAGGACGAGGTCACCGGTTCAAGTCCGGTTAGCAGCTCCATCTACGTTGACCGAAATTACTGATTCGGTCAAAAAAGAGCCAAAAACAAGCGTTTTTGGCTCTTTTTGTGTGTTTTTTGCCCATTTTTGAGGGTGATTTTAAGGTCAACATATGTTAGTTGACCATGTCGATTTCATTGCTGATTTTTGGCGTTTTTTTGAAAAATCAAGGTTTGAACTTACAACATACCGATTTTAGTCATTTTTTAAGGGAGGTTTGCCCTACATTTTAGCACCAACCTAAAAAATATTTTTAGAATTTTTTTATTGTATCGTTGCCTGATTTGGCGGACACCTTTTTTATTTACTTTATGTGATTTTTATAGTATAATAACTACACTGAAAAATTTATCGGAGGTTGTAAGATGACGAAGACGATTACCGTTAAAGGCGTAGGGAATGTTTCGGTTAAACCCGATTTGATTGTTGTTTCTATGAAATTGGGAACAGAAGACAGAGAGTATGATAAAACAATGGAACTTGCCGCGGAACGGATAAGCCTTATAAATGATTCGCTTGAAAAAATCGGATTTGAAAAGAATTCCGTGAAAACTACCGATTTTAACGTTCGCACGAATTATGAAAGCGTAAAGGATAAGAGCGGTAATTACAAAAGCGTCTTCAAAGGATACGTTTGCAATCATAACTTAAAAGTGGAATTCGATTTCGATACAAAGACGCTTGCAAGAGTTTTGTCTGCAATTTCCGAATCTCTTGCAAAGCCCGAATTTTCTATTTCGTTTACCGTGAAAGATCCGTCGGCGGTGAGCGGCGAACTTCTGAAGTCGGCAGTGAAAAACGCGAAAGAGAAAGCCGAAATACTGTGTTTGGCTTCCGGCGTAAAACTCGGCGAACTTGTATCAATCGATTATAATTGGGGCGAAATAAATCTGTATTCCGATACGAATTACGAAGTCGGAGACCGATTTATGGCAAAAGCGGCTTGTTTATCGAATATCGATATTCAGCCCGACGATATAAAAACAAGCGATACAGCAACACTCGTGTGGGAAATTTTATAAGAGTAGCATTTTAAGCGTAACCGTTTGGTTGCGCTTATTTTATGCATAAAGGTATCTGTTTTCTTGTACACCTTGTTCTTTACAAAAGTGGTCGAATATGGTATAATGTTATTGTAAAATGCGATAGGTATAGGTAAAAGCCGATGAAGCAAGAAAACGCTTATAAAATCAAACTCTTGAAGTTACTCGAAATCTTACGACAGGATTCGGATGAGGATCATTACATAGGGACGACGGAGCTTATAGATAAACTTGCCGATATGGGAATCGTCTGCGACCGTCGCACTTTATATAAGGATATAGAGGTGCTGAATAATTTTGGTTATGAGGTTCTTTGCGAAAAGTCCCCGGGAAAGCCGAATTGCTATTGTGTTGCCGATAGAAGTTTCGATGTTCCCGAGCTGCGTATTCTTATGGATGCGGTGCAAGCGGCGAGCTTTGTTACGCCGAGTAAAACGGAAGTTTTGCTTGATAAGATTGCCGATCTCGGCGGAAGCCATCGCGCCGAACTTCTGCAAAGTAATATCGTGCGGTTTAATACGACTAAAAGCACGAACGAGAATATCTTTTATGCTATAAGCGAAATCAATTCGGCGATAGAGAACAATAAAAAGGTTTCGTTCGAGTATTTCGATTTCAATGAAAAGCACGAGCGCGTATATCGTAAAGACCATAAGCGGTATTTTGTAAATCCGCTTGCGACCATATTCGATGACGATAATTACTATCTGATTGCTTATTACGGGAAGCATCCCGGCGTCGTTCATTACCGAATCGACCGTATGGACAGGGTGGAAATGGTGGAAGAGCAAAGCAAAGATCTTTATAACGGCGAGCCGATTGATCTGAAACATCATAAAAAGACTATTTTTGGAATGTTTCAGGGCGAAACGCAGGAAGTCGAATTTCAAGCCGATAAGTGTCTTCTGGACGTGATATTCGACGTATTCGGCGATAACATTGCGTTGGAACCGCTGAACGACAATATGGTTACTTTTAAAGCCGAGGTGCAGGTTAGCCCTACATTTTTAGGTTGGTGCTGTTCGTTCGGGGATAAGCTTAAAGTTCTTTCTCCCGAAAACGTTGTAGATAATATAAAGACCTATCTTGAAACAATAAAAAAAATATATGAAAAATAGGAGGATTTATTTATGAAAACATTATTTTACAATTCAATTGAATTACCCGCAGAGGTTCATATAGTATCAGAATGCTTTGGCATCGATATAACGTATGAACCGATGGGAGATCCGGACCATCCCGCATGGATGAGTGAGTTGTTTAATCTTGCAAAATGCGATAGTTTTGAAGAAGTTGCCGTGCGTTTAACGAAACATAATGAGGGCTATACGAGAAAAAGCAAATTTGCTGAAAGAGAAGAGGTTAACGGCTGGATTTCCTTAAAAGAAGTAAGAAACGGCGGTGGATACTTTAACGATAAAGCACTTTTATCTGAAAAAGTATAAAGAGGTAATTTAAAATGATGAAAATTAAAATTACGCGAGAGGACGGTTCGCTACATTCTTTTGACTTTTATAAAAAAGAGCGTTGTGTTTTTTCAATATCCGAAAATGGGGATATGTATTATAGCATATATGGGAATGGTGAATTTGCTAAGACTATCTTACTTGGACGGATATATAAAAAATTAAGGCAAGAACAAGCATTGGAAGTTATTGATGTTTTAACAAATTTTATTTCTAAAAATGCTGATCGACATGAATATGGTTGCGATGTATTGCCTGATTGTTTCACTATATTTTGTGGAAGAAAAAAAGAATCCGAAATAGAGGTGTTAAGCTGTGATGAGACAGATCGGATATATAATAAGATTCAAAAAATAGTAAAAATAAAAAACTTTATGAGTTTGACGGATCAGGGTGATTGAAGTGATAATTATTGAAATTTTAAGTATTTTAGGACAAACAATATGGGGATTACTGTCCGCATTGTTTTCTGTAATATGTAACATTTTGCCTGAAATATTGGAAATAAAAAAGGTGTTGGGATATTTTACACCCGCTGGAGCTGTTGCTATATATTTAGGTGTCCCGACTATTGTTGTTACTATTGCTGTAAAGTTAATAAGAAAACTTGTAAGAGGCTGAGAAGAAAATTGCAAGATTGGAGAACTGAAGCAAAATATAATAAAAATCAGGAGGTATTTTACTATGGAAGAAAACATTCAAGCTGAAGCATTGCAAGATGGAATCGAGGAAAAGAAAGACTATTCATCTTTTGAGAACTATACAAAAAAACAAGTAACATTGATCGGCTATTTACTTGGAATAAAAGAATTTCATATAACAAATCCGCCGTTTGATCAAGCATATTTACAAAAAATAAAAGGGACTAAAGAAATAGAAATAATAAGAGCCTTATCAATTCTACGTCTAAATTTTATATATGCATATGATAAAATCTATCGGGAAAAGCAGACAAAAGGGCCATTTGCACAATTTGATAAAATGGAACAAATGATTGATGCAGAGGCTTTACATTATTTACAGAAACAAGGGTTGGATCCTTTGCAATATGGTGTAAAACTTTCTGAATTTACAAAACACATTGCAAATATCAATCAGTTGATTGAAGAAAATATCGATAATATACATAAATACATACCCGAATGGGTTGAATGGAATTATATTAAAGAATTATTTATTATGCCGGGGTGCGCTTCAGGTCCAAAGGGAAGCTATTATAACAGCAAACAGAAAGCAGAACAAATCAATGCAAAAATTCATGAGATAAGAAAAGATTTTTATAATAACCAAAATTTTTATCCGTATAAAACTTATTTTAATTGGAATGAAAAACGCCGACCTGATGATTATGGCAATATTTTATTTAACGATGGGAAATTTCTGAAATTATTGTACAGTTCACATTATGATACATTTACGGGATTGGAATATGTTATAGATGCAAAATCGGAGATAAAGAATGATGTGTATGATTTTATTACAAAAGCAGTAAATGTGGCAATCTTTGTAGATTGCGAAAACGTTGATCCGTATCATTTTGCATCGGCATTAAAAAACTTAGAAGAAGAAAAAATTCAAAAGATAAAAAAAGTAGTTTTATTCGACGATGTAAATACTACGAATGCGTGGGATATTCTTAAAGATGTTTTGAAATTACCTGTGGAACATGAGGAAGTAGAACGAGTAAAAGATGATAAATCACTCGTAGATCACGCATTAAGCATTGGGGTTGCGAAGTCGTTTTACGAAGATCAGACTGAAAGTGTTATTATTGCATCATCAGATTCGGACTTTTGGAGCCTTATAAAATATCTTCCTAAGGTAAGATTTTTTGTAATGAATGAAACAGACCGCACTTCGGGGGCTGTTATTGAAAAGTTAGATGCAAACAATATTGCGCATTGTTATATGGATGAGTTCGCGCAAGATGCGATTCAGCCATACAAAAACATAGTTTTAAGACAAAATCTTCAGCTAATATTAGATAAGTTTAATCAAGAGGGGGTGCTTGAAACTTTGTCGGTTGACGAAATGCTGGAAATTATATTCCGGAGATCTTGTGTGAACGGACACTATAAACAAGTTGAAAAAGAGAAGCAAGATTTTTATGTTAAGTATATTAAGAAACTTCGCTTGGTAATTGAAGAGCGTGACGGACAAAGCTATTATAAAATAGAAGTGGGCAAATAAATAATGGGTTGCACCAAGAAGTGAGTCAATAGGGATGTTCTATTTTAATTGTATAGAATGAGATTAGTGTATGGATTGAAAACAAACAAGTATTTTTTTCATAATGTCAAAATAGCATGGCTGCACGGCCATTAGCTGTTGATTTATTATTGAAAATATGTTATAATAATAAAAAATATTAGTGTCCGATTACGCTGTGAACGAATGAAGGGGCGATTAAAAAACAATGGGCTTTAGAGATATTCCTCTTAATATATCATATACAACATCAGATGATGAGGCTTTTTCTCAAATTCTTAATCCTTTGCTTGCTTGTGCGAAAATATATAAACGCAGTGTTGGCTTTTTTAGTTCGTCTGCGTTATCTTTTATTGGCGATGGTTTATTAAAGATGGCTAGAAATGGCGGGAAAGTTTTTCTTGCTACTTCGCCAAAGTTGTCTGATGATGATATTGCCGCCATAAAGTCGGGTTATGAGGAACGAGAGTTATTAAAAACTAGATTTGTTGATGAAGTGAAAAATACATTCAAACAAATTACCGACCAGAATGCGAAAATGCTTTACATGCTTGTGAAGGAAGGTATAGTGGATGTAAAGATAGTTACGAAGGATTCCGGAATTTATCACGATAAACTTGCGTTACTAGAAGATTTTGATGGAAATATTGTTGCCTGTGTGGGATCAAACAATGAAACAGGGTTTGGGTACCATACTAACTATGAAAAGACTAGAGTTTATAAAAGCTGGAACGATACAGAGGGCCGCATTGCTGATGAAACAGCAGAATTTGAAAGTATATGGAAAGATACTAATCCAAATCTGAAAGTTTTTGATTTTATGGAGGCTTTTAAGCGTGAGTTGGTCGATAGGGTAAATTACAAAGGTGAATATAAAAAAGACACATCGAAGTATGTTATGAGACCATATCAAGATGAAGCTAAAGCCAAATGGAATGAAAATGGCCACAAGGGTTTTTTTGTGATGGCTACAGGAACTGGTAAAACGATTACCTCTTTGTATGCTATACAAGATTTTGTGAGAAATAATCATATATTTACCGTCATCGCTGTTCCGTATAAACACTTAGCAAATCAATGGGCTGAAGATGTTAAGGATTTTTTCCCTGAAGCTGTTGTGCAGATTGTTCACGGAGAGGTTTTGGATGCTGAAACGAAGATATATGCAGGTTATTTGCAAGCAATAAAAACATATAGACCAATTATCGTTATAACAACAATTAAGAGTTTTTTTCTGAAGAGATATGTCAATTTATACAATCGGATAGATTTTGAAAAACTGCTTATTGTGGACGAAGCTCATAACTTTTTCAATCGTATCAATATTGAACTACAAGTAGAGTATCCGTATCGTTTGGGATTATCGGCGACTCCTGTTTTCGGTAACGATGCAGAAAAAACGAAATCCTTGCTGGATTGGTTCGGTGGTCAAGTAATTGATTTACCTATTGAGAAGGCATTAGGAAAATACTTGGTAAATTATCGTTATCATCCAATTTTTGTCTCTGCGACTGAAGAAGATGAGTTAAAGTTTGCGAAGGCAACAAAACTGATGCTGTCCGGAATGGATATTGCTCAACAAATTATTATTGACGAAGAAAAGTTCACTTTAGGCTATAGAGGTCGATTAAGAGCAATTTCGATGGCTGAAGAAAAAACTAGTCGCATAGCTGAAATTTTTTCTTCCATAGAGGATAAAGATCATACGATTATATATTGTAGTGACGGTAAATTGTGGTTTGACGGTAATCAAAAACAAAACGAATCAAAAGAAATCAGACATTTGGAATATATTTTGGGGTTAATTAATAATTCATGCCTTATCTCAACTGGAAATGGAAAAGCATCAAAGTTTACTGCGACTGAATCAGTTGACGAGAGAATGCAGTTGATAGATTCGTTCAATAAAGGATATATTGAATATTTGGTCGCTATTAGATGTTTGGATGAGGGGATTAATATACCATCAATAAAAAGCGCGCTTATTCTTTCGAGTAATGATAATTATAGGGAATTTGTTCAACGACGTGGACGTATTTTGAGACTGTATAAAGGTAAAGAGGTCGCTAATATATATGATGTAATAGTTTTGCCGTCAATAGATAATGATAGTTTTGCAAAAATTGAATTTAGAAGATTTTATGAATATAGTAGGTTGGCTCTTAACAAGGATTACTTACTTAGTCTTCTTGATTCATATCTTGCAAAGTATAATTTGTCTTATGATGATATTAAATTCAACAATGAGTTTGTATACGGAGGAGAACTTGATGACTGATAATTCAACAAAAGATTTGATGAATGTTGAAAATTTCAAAGAATACGTTCTGAACCTCGAACGCGATAATTTGAAGAACATCAACAAAGAAGACAAAAAAGCCATGGTTTCTAAAATCATACGAACGTATGAGGAGGGTAAAAAAGATGGTAATAAATAGTATCAAAATAACTAATTTTAGATGTTATTATGGCACTAGTACATTATCTTTTAATGCCAACGGAAAAATCACGCTTATATATGGCGATTCAGGTTATGGAAAATCATCATTGTTGCAGTTTTTTAGATGGATGTTTTACAATGATTATAATTTTGGGAAAAACGATGATAAGCCATTGTTTAATATTGCTGCCTACAAGGAAAAAGAAGTAGGTGATTCAATTGAGGTCGGTGGTCAGATTGATTTTGAGCATTTAGGTCTTTCGTATAGACTTAATAAAACCCAAATATTTAACGTTTCCATTCAAATGAAAAATTCATCACTTCAAAAAAGTGATTATAAGTTGCAAGTAATTGATGAAGATGGCGGGTATCATCCTTATTCTGGTGATGTGGCCAATAAAATTAACTCAATATTACCAAAAGAATTGTCTCAATATTTTTTGCTTGATGGGGAAAGATCTAGAGATATAGTGCTTAATTCCGAAGAGCTTCGCAAAGCTATACATTCGTTGTTCGGTTTGGATGCGTATACTGAAGCATTGTCTCATATAGGAACAAATAAAAACTCAAAGACTACTGTTCTTGGTCATTATGCGTCTCTTTTAGCAGCAAATTCGACTCAAACAATTAATGGAATGTCAATAGCGGATATGCAGGATACAATTCAAGAGTTGTATGATGTAATTGAAAAGGCTAAGGCAGAACGTAAGGAAATAATGGCGAAGATTGAGCAGAAGAATGCTCGAAGAGATGAAATCTTAAAAATCCTTGGTGCTGTTGCGTCGAAAAGCAATATTGAATCATTAATAAAATCTAATCAACAAATCATCAAGAGCAATCAACAGGAAATATTGTCATTACAGCACAATATTGGCAATTTGTTCTATCGTACTTATCCGTATTTGTTCTTGGCGAAAATAACGAGCGATTCGAGTGCTGTTTTAAGGAAAAAGAACATTGAATATGCGAGTAGCTATCAGAATGTTTTTGAAAACTTGAAGAAAGATCTCCTAAAAGAGATAATACAAAAAAATATATGTGTATGTGGCAGAGAACTTGATGATGCCTCACGTACAAGAATTAATGCTATTATTGATATAATGCCCCCGGGATCCTACGTGTATGAATTTGGGCAATTTATATCAAAGGCTAAAACTCGTATTAAAGCCGCGGAAAGTGATACTATGAAATATGAAACATATACGAGTAGAATTGCCCAATTGGAAGAAAAGAATAGCCATATAGAAGATGAGATTCAAGAAAAACTTGACGAATTAAAACGCTTAAATGATGCAAAAGATCTTGTAACCGAGTTGGAGGATATTAAAGCTGAGATTCAACAATTAAATAACGCTAAAGCCGGATATGAGGGCAAGATCGCTCAAAAAAAACAAGTATACGAAAAATCAAATAAAATACTAAATGATGCTTTGAAGAATGCAAAAGTGTCGGCGTTTTATAAAGATCGACTTGATTTTTTTGAAAATGTTTCTGAATTGCTCCGTGCTGAAAAAGACATTAAAGAAAATCAGGTTAGAACTACACTGAATTCTTGTGTTAGAGAAATATTTAAAAAGCTAACAACACAAACAGAATTGGATGCAGATAAAATTCAATTTGTAAATGATGATTTCTCACTCCGAACAACGTATCTTACGGGTGGACAGCTGGCTGTTGATGTGTATTCATATGTCATAGGTATTATCAAAGCCCTACAGGAATGCCAAATGGAAAATAATGAAAATCCGATCATAATTGATGCGCCGTTTGCATTTACTGGGAACATTCAATCTGAGCATATATTTAAAACGCTTCCAACGGTATCGAAGCAAACAATCCTTTTGACTCTTGATTTAAACAAGATTAAAAAGTTATTGGGAGAAACTGAATTGTATGATTTTTATATAATTAAAAACGATTCACAGGAACAAGCGACAATAGTTAGAGGTGATATAAATGCAATTAAGTTCTGATATTGAAATGAGAAACCCGCTATGGGAACGTGCTGACTCTGAATTGTGTTCAAATAATCAGTTGGGCATTTTTAATCGATTGGTAGATGTTTTTGTAATTGCTTGTGCTATTGGAATTAAAGATGATTGTTCAATTAGTGATAGTGAGTTGAGTAATCCGCTCACTCAACCCAAAACAATTGGTAGAAATACCCACAGAGAAAATTTAGATGTCAGGGATCTATTGGATTTTATGCTTCAAAATGCATTGATTCACTCAAAAACTATAGATATAGATGAAGATGAGCGCTTAAAATTGGCATTTAACCCCGATTATAATAGCAAGAAAATTCGTCCTGCTGATTTTCTTGTAGGTTTTGCAAATTATGGAATCGAAAAAATATATGAAAATATTTCTTCGGCTTCTTCACTTGTTGTTGAGTCTGAATTATACAAGTATTTTGAGTCAATGGCAAATGATAAATATGATGACATATTAAAAACAATAACATTAGAAGAAATCACAAGAAATTAAAGATACCTATATTCTATGGGTTGACTTTTGCTCTAAAAAATGGTATACTTACGTATATACGCAAGTATACCATTTTTCATATGAGGTGAGCAATGGGGTTTCATTATAATTTTTCTGCGGTTAGAGGTTTGCAATCAGGTCGCGAATATTATATCGCGATGGTTCCGCTATGTTTATTATCTAAACTCTTTAGTAATGAAGAGGAATATTTGATGCCTGAATTTAGGGCTCAAAGAACTATAAATGAAGCACGTATACCAGAAATTCGAGATTATATTTTGAACAATCCGACATCCTATGTTTTTTCGGCTTTAGCAGCTTCAATTGACGGAGAATTTACATTTGTGAAGTCCGAGTTGGATGACAATATTGGTATGTTACAAATTGATATGAGTGCTGTTCTTCTAATAAACGATGGACAGCATAGAAAAGCGGCTATCGAGGCAGCGTTAAATGAAAATCCGAACTTGGGCAAAGAAACGATAGCGATTGTGTTATATAAAGACGAAGGGTTAAAGAGAAGTCAACAAATGTTTGCGGATCTAAACAAACATGCAGTTAAACCTTCAAAGTCTTTATCGACTTTGTATGATGATAGAGATGATTTATCTAATGCGGTAAAAGATGTTGTTAGTAATATATCATTCCTTAATAAGTATGTTGATAAAGAGCATGATTCATTGGGTAAATACTCGTCATCTTTGTTTACTCTCTCAAATTTTTTAAGGGCAAACCAAAGAATAATTAAAGTGCCAACCGTTACGGAAAAGGATAGAGAGTTTCTCTTATCTTATTGGAATAAGGTCTTTTCCTGTATACACGAATGGAATTTACTTGAATCTAAGGAGCTCTATAAAAAATCACTCAAAGAGGATTATGTTCTTACTTTATCAGTTGTAATAAATGCATTCGGACGACTTGGTTTTTATTTTTATTCCGAGAAGTTAAGTTTATCTTTACTGAATAAACTTAATGAAATTGACTGGTTGCGTAAAAATCCGGAATGGCTTGGCCGAATATTTAATGCTCAAGGAAAAATTACAGGGAAAGAGGATAGTATTATTAAAATTTGTAATCTAATGAAAAAGAAGTTAAGTATTTCTTTGAGCAAAGAAGAAACAGCGAAAGAAAAGGAGCTCATTTAATATGGGATTGCTTGATAGTATAAATATAGATGCGCGAATTGAACGCGCAAAAGAAAAAATCAAGGAAATATATTTAAGAGATAATCTCCCTTGGGTAATAGGGTATAGTGGAGGCAAAGATTCTACTTGTACCACGCAAATCATTGTTGACTCCATACTTGATTTAAGCGATTCAGGGAAAGAACTTACAAAAAAAATATATGTCATATCGTCAGATACTATGGTTGAGACGCCTATGATTATAGAGACAATTCAAGATACAATTTCGAGAATAAATATTCTTGCAAAAAGATACAAATTGCCTATTGAAGCACAAATTATTCGTCCAAGCATTTCTAAATCTTTCTGGGTAAATATGATTGGGCGTGGCTATCCGTGTCCAAATCAAACCTTTAGATGGTGTACTGATAGATTAAAAATCGAACCCGCCAATCAATTTATTGAATCAATTATTAATGAATATGGCGAAGCAGTAATGATATTGGGCGTTAGAGAAGGAGAAAGTCAATCAAGAGATCGAGTATTAAACAATCACACAATTGAAGGGAAAGATTTAATGCGTCATACGACACAGGCTAATTCATATGTATTTGCTCCGATAAGGGAGTTTTCCAAAGATGATGTATGGAATTACTTATTAAGCCATAAGTCCCCGTGGGGAAGCGATAATATGAAACTTTTCAAGCTTTATCAAGACTCTTTAACTGGTGAAGAATGCCCGATGATTATGACTGAAGAAGAAAAGAAACAGACTACTTGTGGGAATAGCAGATTCGGTTGCTGGATGTGTACGGTTGTTACGGAAGATAAATCTTTAACGGGCTTTATTAAAAGTGGAATAACGTGGCTTAAGCCGTTGCTTGAATATAGAAATTGGGTTTATTCAATAAGGGATGATGATTCTCGCAGAATGAATCGCAGAATGAATGGCAGTATTTATTTTTCGAAAGTTGATACTGATTCAAAAGGAAATATAATCATAGCCGCCAAGGGACATCGTTCAAAAAATGTAATTTCATTTAATGGGATCGAATGGAGAGATCTTAGCGGTAATGAGTGGCACGTTTTTACCTCTGAATCGAGTGAAGATGATGCAAAAAAATATATAATAGACCATTCTGTTTCATTAGAAAATGGTGAAAATCCCAGAATATTGATAAAAAAGCTTGATGATCAATTCTATCAGTTAGGAGTTGGACCTTTTACTCTACAGACACGGCAAGAAATGCTTGATAAATTATTAAAACTACAGTCAAGCCTGTCTAACGGGTATCAATTGATAAAAAAAGAGGAATTGGAAGAAATTCAAAAGATATGGTATGAATATGGCGACATTAATAATTCGGTTTCCGAAATATACAAGAGGTACTATAGTGATGATCTTGTATTAGTAAACGACGACATTACATTGCTTTCTAGAGATGATTATACATATTTGAAGAAAATATGTCATGATAATGGAATTGAATACTCGCTTTTTGCAGATCTGCTAGATCTTGAAAAGATAAATGTGGGGTATAACAGAAGAACCGATGTAATAAAACAAATAAAATCGAAGTTTTCACAAGAATATTTAATTCTCAATGCTACTGGAGATTCTTATGAAGATTAATTCAATTACATTAAATAATATTGGACCGTACAAGGGTATTAATGTATTTAATATTCCGACAACAAATAAAAAAAATATTATTTTAATTGGTGGTAAAAATGGGGCAGGGAAAACTACCCTATTAAAGGCAATTAAAATAGGGTTGTTTGGTTGTTTTTCCTATGGGTTTAGAACTGAAAATGCCTCGTATTATAAAGAAGTGAGAGACATGCTCTGTAATAAAGCACAATCAAACGATTATAGTATAAGTATTGCTTTTGAATATGTTGAAAAAAGAGTGGTTTCATCATATGCGGTTACACGCTATTGGCGACTTGGAAAAGGTGATGGGATTAAAGAAGGTATATATGTGACCGAAAATGGTGTATTGCTTGAAGAAGCTGCAACAGCAGATTTACTGAACAAAATTCGTTCCATGACATCCCCAGCCTTAATAAACTCTTTTATTTATGATGGTGAGAAAATCGGGGCGATTATAGAAGCTGGGAATATAACGTCATATTTGCAAGGGCTGTTTAACAGTATATTCAATATTGATATTCTTGATCAGTTTCAGAAAGATTTGTTTTTCTATCTTAATAGCAAAGAGACAAGTGTTTCAGCGGAAGAATATGAGTTAACTCGTTATGTTAACCGTATTAATTCTATCAAGTCGGAAGAAAAAACTGATAATGATTATATTTTATCTCTTTCGCAACAGATACGTGATATAAAAATACAGATTGCTTCACTGCAAAAAGAATTTGAATCAATAGGTGGACTATCGAAAGAAAATAGCATTAAATTGCAAGAAACAATAAAATCATTGGAAAAAACTGCTGAGAATAATAATAAACTTTTGAGAACATTCTATGATGAGTATTTGTCGTTGTTTATCGTTAGAAAAAATTTGCTTCGGATTGTTAGTCAATCGGAGTTAGAGCTTCCTTTAGTTTACAGGGAAATGCTTTATAAGGTTCAAGATTATTTAAAGGAGGACTTATCACGCTTTATTGATATGTTAAGTCCTGATATAAAATCCGGACTGTATCATCTTAATAATGAAGATATTGAGGAAATTAAAAAGACTATTGAATTAATTGATAATAAATATCATCAAATTGTTCCGATAATTTCTAATAAGGAATCTCTTTTTGAACAACTAGTGTCTATAAGAAACAGTGTTTCAACAAGCACAGAGATAGAACGGGTTGATGCAATTATTGAACAAATAAATTCTTTACAATCGGAGCTCGCTAAATTCTCAGAAGAATTAGATAATAAGCAAACGCATCTATCGGAGCTTCTTAAAGAGAAAGCTGTTTTAATTGATAAATATAATGATTTGTTTGACAAACAAAAGAAAGAACGGCTTCTTGGTAACAGTTATATATTGTGTTCAAAGACAATAAAAACTTGCGAGCAGTTAAAAGAACATCTCATAGAAAGCAAATTAGAATTAGTAAATAAGATGTGTTGTGCTATTTTTAATCAGACAGTCAGAAAAGAATCATACTTATCTGCAATTGAGATCGATTCAAGTTTTAAGTTGAAATTGTTCTCTGACGACCAAGAAGTTTCTCTTAACTACCTTTCGGCAGGCGAAACACAATTACTTGTGAGTTGCATTATATGGGCTATGTTTAAAGTGTCTGGACGTAGAGAACTATTTGTATTTGATACGCCATTGGCTCGTTTAGATGAAGAAAATCGATTGGCATTTTCTAATAATATAGTTTGCACTATAAGTAATCAAGTAATTATTTTATCTACCGATTCGGAATTTATAGGGAAAAATTATGAGATGATAGCGGATAAAGTGGCTATTGAATATCTGTTAGATTATGATGACAAAAACAAAATCACAAAGGTAAAAGCAGCATATTTTGGAGACGTGAAGAAATGATTTTAAGGCTAAAAACAACAGCAGATATAGAAAATAAATTATCCGAATTAGATCGAAAGATAAAACTATCATCCAAAGCTTCGATTATGCGTTTGGCTATAGCTTGTTCATTAAAGCTAAATGGTGATCCGAGAATTAAAGATTCGGAGATGCGACATTATGATATCAAAAATCAAGATGGGTTAGATTATCAAAGGTTAACGGTTTTAGGGCAAATGGAAGAATATTATAGGCTGTTGATGGTTGAATTTGCTCAAAAAGAAATTTCTGACGATGAATTTTTTCCTGAATTAACATATTATCATATCGAACGAGGTCTTAATTATCTATACTCAGAATACCGCTATTTAGATAACAAAGAAAAGTTTTTTAATAAACTTATTGATTTAAGCAATAAATGAGGTGAGAGATGCTGTATCTTGATAATGCGGCTACGACAAAAATTAATTCTGAAGTGTTAAATGAGATGCTTAAAGAATTAGAGCACTATGGAAATTCTGAAGCAAAATTTTATGAACAGGCAGAAAACGCAAAAAAATCAATAAAACTTGCGAGAAGGAAAGTTGCGCATATTATTAATGCAAAAAGCGATGACGAAATTGTATTTACAAGTGGAGCAACGGAAGCTAATAATTTAGTGCTGAAAGGGACTGTTTTATCTTCACCGTTAGAACATAAGAAGATAATTATTTCTGCGATAGAGCATTCTTCAATATATGACACATGTAATTATCTGAAATCCTGTGGCATTACAATTTCGATTATTCCGGTAAACGCCCAAGGACAGATTGATATAGGAGCATTGGAGAAAGAAATTGACAATAATACAGTTTTAGTTTCGATTATTGCCGTTAACAATGAAATAGGTACAATACAAGATTTACATGCGATTGATAGAATTTGTGCTCAAAAAAAAGTTATTTTACATACTGATGCTACACAGGCAATAGGCAAAATTAAAATTAATGTGCAAGAGTATGAAGCTCTTCATTATGTGACTTTTACGGCGCATAAAATTTATGGGCCTAAAGGTGTAGGATGTTTGTATGTGAAGAATGATGATAACGGAATAAAGCAAAACTTAACGCCATTATTGCATGGTGGAGAACAAGAATGTAATCTTCGAGCTGGAACATTGCCTAATATGTTGATTGTTGGATTCGGCAAAGCCTGTGAAATTGCTGAGCGTGATTTTGAAGAGAATCATAGAAAATCTATGGAACTGGAAAAAATACTTATTAACAAGTTTAAGAAAGCATTTAATAATAAAATATGCATAAACAACGAATTCTCAAATCGTGTTCCCGGGATTCTCAATATTAGATTTGTTGGATTTAACAATTTAGTTTTGTTAAAGACTATGTCCCCAATTATTGCAGCTTCTACTGGTAGTGCATGTGCGGTTTCAAAACCGTCAAGGATTCTTAAAGCAATAGGGTTGTCTGACGATATTATTAGTGAAAGTATTCGGATTTCTTGTTCACCGTATATGAATTTAGATGATTTGAACGAGATTGATAAATTGTAAATGGAGAGGGGATAAATATGGGTGTCGATAATCAATTTAATGAAGAGGCATCATTAGAAGCTAAATTGTCCTGTTTAGAAGAAATGGCGACTGGCGAATTGCTTGTTGAATTGTTAAATGCCAAAAAAGCTGAGGTGTTTGAAAATGTCGTTTTTCAAGGTCAAAAAAGATATTATATAGAAGACTTATCTCAACGCGATTATTTTCTTGAGAACACAACGCCTTATCAAATAGAAATTTCTGGAAACGTCATTGAAGAACACGTGTGGGGTAAGATGATATGCCGGGTAATCGATTTGCTTTTACAACTATTTCCTTGTCAAAAAGACCAGATATTAAATTTCCATTGCCCATGGTCTAAGGCGGTAATGGTTACATCAGAGTTAAAAACTAACTTTAGGGCATTAGAATGTGGTTATTATGTAAATTGCAATCATACTGCTCTCCATTCTTGTTGGTTTATTCAAGATATTCTTGATTTTTTTGGAATTGATAAGTCGTCGGTAAGTTTATTAATACATAGACCATCGAGTGCTGAACCAAAACATGTTAAGGAGTATATTGAAAAACGTTTTAAGCGAAATTATGCTGTTTATATTCAAAGCGTGTCGGGCAAAGGAGAGTCTTATAGTGATAAGGTGATTGTTGTTACAGAAAAATACTTGAATCCCATGCTATTAAGGATATCTAAAAGCTATACAAATTTATTTTTATTTGACGACAATGCTATACTTTATAATTACATTAAAAAAATAAGAGAAGAAATTTCTATTGACACAAGATTTGATGACAAAGCGAAATTCGTCCTAAACAAGTATTTAGATTATTTAGTGCAATTTTATAAAAAAAATAATTAAAAACAAATCGTGTACTCAATTGGCAACAATGAAGAAATAATGTGAAAATATAAAGAGGATTTTTATTGACGCGAGATTGTATCCGTTAATTTGTTATGTGTCAATAGAATACTGTCAAGGGTTTTATGGGGTGTCTGCGAGTGCGGACACCCCTATTTTTATGCCTAAAATACCCTTGACAATATTCCCCGAATAGATTATAATAATTTTGCTATCGGGGACAAGTGTCCCGAATAGATAAAGGTGAGGGCCATCACAAAATGAGAACGAAAGACAATGAGTTAGTGAACAGAATCAAGTTGTATATCGAGGAGCAAATCGATAGAAGGGGGAGAATGCCTACCATCCGCGATATTGCCGAGGCGTTGGACGTTGGAAAAAGTTCAGTGCAAAGATACTTGGAGTATATGGTGGAGCAAGGAATTTTAGCGAGGGGAGAATACGGATACGAATCTATCGAGCAATCGAGAACGGAAAGAACCGTATCGGTAGCAAAACTCGGATATGTTCCTTGCGGTCCGCTTTCCGAAGAGTATGAGTGCATAGACGGATACGTTCGGCTTCCGGTATCGTTTGTAGGAAACGCGAAAAAGTGTTTTTTGCTTACGGCAAGCGGAAATTCGATGATAGACGCCGGGATAAATGACGGAGATTTGTTACTTGTTCGACAACAGGAGGAGGCTAATTATAACGACATTGTAGTAGCTTTGGTAGAAAACGAAGTAACCTTAAAACGTTATCGCCCGGATAGAGACAGGGGAGTTATTATATTACACCCTGAGAACAAAAGAATGAAAGATATTGTTGTCGATGAATGTAAAATCCAAGGCGTAGCAATTAAAGTCATTAAGGATTTAGAGAGTGGAGGAAATATATGAAAGTTATAAAATATTGCGGTATATGCGGAAACGAAATCGAGATTGATTATGAGCCGCGGCAAGTTGTAAAAACGGTATGCTCAAAGTGTAAGACAGAGACCGATTGAAAATTTTTTAAAAACGGTAATTTTGATACTATTTCGTATCTGAAAGAAGAAGGAGTAGAAATTCACGATCGCATGAAGAGAGCGTAAAATGACATACGATATAAAATGCCCCAAATGCGGGCAAATAAACAAAGCCTTATACCTTGAGGAAACTAACGGCAGTTTTATATGTGAAAAATGTAGAGCCGAAATAACTTATCCTCAGTATCAAGATACAAAGTCCATTCCTTTGTATAATAAAAAAACGCAAGTGACGGCGCATTGTCACAATTGGATTTGATATAACCGCCCCGTTTATTCAAATTCGTATACGAACATCAGTTTTTTCTACTTCTGTGCCGGAAGTCCCGACCGCACTATAGCAGTAGAAAAAATAAACGCCGATGTATCTTTGGGAAAAGGAGGGTATCCGAGCGCAGCGGCGGTAATCGCGCTTTGAGCGCGGGGCTGTCGTTACTGAATATTTTTCTTTTGACGACGGTTTATGTCGCCATAGATGCCGTTCGGAGAAAGCTGACAGTGGAAAGGCCGGTAGAAAAAATTCTCGAAGCGACGGAACGTATTACGAAAGGGGACTTTTCCGTTCGAGTACAGCCGTCGCACGCTTGGAGCCGATACGATGAATATGACATGATTATGGACAATCTCAATCGCATGACGGAGGAGCTGGAAAAAAATGAACTTTTGAAGACGGATTTCATTTCAAATGTGTCTCACGAAATAAAAACTCCGCTGTCGGTCATACAAAATTATGCCTCCATGCTGAAAGAGGAACCTTCGTCCGAGAAAAGGAAAGAATATGCCGATACACTGTCTGCGGCCGCAAAGCGGCTGGCGGCACTTACCTCCAATGTTTTGAAGCTCAGTAAATTGGAAAATCAGACCATTACTCCCCAAAAGGCGGAAATACGTTTAGATGAATCTCTGACAGAATGTATTCTGCAATTTGAAGAAGAAATCGATAAAAAGGGCCTGCGGCTCGATTGCGATATTCGGGAAATTACCGCTGTTTCCGACGAAAGCTGTCTCGAATTGGTTTGGAATAATCTGATTTCCAACGCGGTAAAATTTACCGATGAGGGCGGAAAAATCGAAATTTCCTTAAAGGAAGAAGGAGGGGCGGTCGTGTTTGTCATTTCCGATACGGGCTGCGGAATGTCGTCGGAAACGGGCGTGCATATTTTCGACAAATTCTATCAGGGAGATACCTCCCATTCTCGAGAAGGCAACGGACTGGGACTTGCATTAGTCAAGAAAGTCATCGATATTTTGGGCGGGGAAATCGGAGTTTCCAGCGAATTGGGGAAGGGCAGTACTTTTACCGTCAAATTACGGAAAGACGCGCGATGAAAAAAAACAGATTTTTTGAATTTCTCAAATCTCCCAACGGAATTTTTTTGATCATCGTCTATCTTTTGACTCTAGCGACGGTTGCCGCTTCTCTGATATGTGTGGCGACGGACTTTTCCGCTCCCGCCGTGTACGTCGTATATGCGGCCGCCGCAATTACTTTGTCTTATTCCGTCTATACGTTGGTGCGTATGGGAAAAAAGATGAAGAAAAAAATTTCAAGCGTCGCGGACAAGTATTCGTTTACAAAAAAATTTGTCCATGATTACGGATTTCGTTCCTCCGCTTTTGCTTTCGTTTCTTTTGTCGTAAATGCCGCGTATGCCGTATTTGAAGCTATAATGGGGATCGTCTTTCGCTCTGTATGGTATGGGGCGCTCTCCGGATATCATTTTGCCTTGGGAGCGCTTCGTTTCGCGGTTCTTCGCGGAGCGAGAAAGGCGGACGAAGGCGACGAGGAAAAGAAGATTGGCATTTATCGTGCCTGCGGGTTCGCTTTGATCGGATTGTCCGTTGCAATGATCCCCGCCGTCACACAGATGGTTCTTTCCGAAAAGAATACGGAGGTTTCTTCGGGAATCATGATTTATGCGACCGCCGCATATACGTTTTACCGGGTGATATTGGCCGTAAGCAATATATTTAAGGCAAAACGGTTCAACGATCCCGCAGTGCAAGCGCTCAGGAATATCGGTTTTGTAGACGCAATGACTTCCTTGGTTCCGTTACAAGTCGCTTTGATCGGAACTTTTTCAGAGGGAGAGGGTATGCCGCTCATGAATGCGGCGACCGGCGGAACAGCTTGTCTCATGACGATAGGGATAGGCATCGGAATGTCGATTGTCGCTAATACAAGACTTCGTCGCTTAAAAGAGGAAAAACAAAATGCAGGAAGAAAATCGAAACAAATTTAATTATATTTATTCTGCTCCGACGGAGACCGAACGAAAAGAGATAGAGGAAATTCGCAGTCAATATTTGCCCGATGCCAAAAACAACGAAAAAATGGAGCGCTTGAAAGCCTTGGATTCCTTCGTCAGGAATACGGCAAAGCTGGTTGCATTCTCCTTCGGTATTTTCGGAATACTTGTTTTCGGCTTGGGATTGAGTATGGTGCTCTCTTGGGGGGTAATTGTTTGGGGAAGCATCGTCTGCGTATTGGGAGCTTGTTTTGTGAGCGCCGCTTATCCTCTCTATCGCATTATTTTTCAGAGAAATAAGAAAAAGTATGGACCTGAAATTTTACGATTGAGCCGAGAACTTTTGAATGAACGGACGGATTCGGAAAGTTCGGATTAACAAAATATTTACAAGATAAATACTTTTGATTAACAAAATTCAAACGAAAGAAAAACAATTGTCTGCTATAATGGGGCTACAAAATCAATCGAGGAGCAATCATTATGGACAGGCAACAAGAAAGAAAATTTGTAAATCGGCTGCGCGACGAGTACACTGAGCACGGAGAAACAAAATTAGATTCTCTGAAAAGAATGGACAGACGGATAAAACGTCCGGCGGAGATTTTTGCTTATACGTTTGGGATAGCCGGCACGTTGATTCTCGGAACAGGCATGTGTCTCGCGATGAAGGTCATCGGAAATTTGGCCCCTTTGGGAATCGCCATAGGTTTGGTCGGGATCGCTATGGTCGTTGTCAATTATTTTATTTATTGGAATTATCTTTATTCAGAGCTGGTTTAGAAAGGGGGAGGAGAACCTGTCATGAAAAAAAGGAAAACCCGGTCACTTTTTGTACTGGAAATAGTTATGCTTTTTTTGAGTATTTTAATTATCGCTCCTTGCCTGATGATGATATTCGGCTCCTTTAAAACAGCACAGGAAGCAAACCATTTCAATATAAAACCTCCTTCAGAGTGGCATTTTGAGAATTATATCGAAGTGTTTAAAAAGGGAAAGTTGTTAAGAGCTTTAAAGAACAGTGTGCTGATGGTGTTAATGACTGTTCCGGCAGTAGAGATTTTATCTGCAGTGTCCTCGTTTATTCTTGCTAGAAGAAAAGGAAAAGTGGCTGAAATTCTGTATACGGTTTTGAGTATGGGAAT
>OJMG01001247.1_pt1 | contig 24194 bp, 17 predicted proteins | sample 1597141 | NCBI WGS metagenome assembly OJMG01 (sample SAMEA2452119, study PRJEB22498) | human gut metagenome | biome: human feces; feature: human gut; material: feces | place: Australia | collected 2012 | reverse complement strand
AAATCTTTCTCATCCATATCTCTCTATTTTAAATTCCAACTGAAAACAAACACGCGAAATTAGACATCCTGACAAATTATATCTTTTGCGGCAAGTTGTTTTATTGACGAATAGCCACTATATTTGTACGTTGTTTTAAACAGAGTACAGACTAAATTAAAAAGTAAAGCATATGCACAATTGGTTTGAATGTAAGGTCTCTTACGAGAAAATGCTGGAAAATGGCATGCAGAAAAAAGTAACCGAGCCTTACTTGGTAGACGCCCTGTCTTTTACGGAAGCGGAAGCTCGCATCATCGAGGAGATCCGCCCCTTCATCACGGGTGAATTCACGGTAACAGACATCAAACGAGCTCGTTTATCCGAATTATTCTTCAACGAGAATGGTGATCGGTTCTATAAGATCAAGGTTTATTTTATCACGTTGGACGAGAAGAGTGGAGCGGAAAAGAAAACCGCCGCACAAATGCTTGCCCAAGCCACTACGCTGAAAGAGGCCATCGCCGTATTGGAAGATGGAATGAAGGGTACATTGGCGGATTATACCATCGCCTCGGTAACGGAAACCCAGTTGATGGATGTATTCCCATTCGATGCGAACAGTATTCCCGGCGAGAAGAAAAGTGGCGAGGAACTGATAGCGGAGCAAAAACAACAAGCTGAACAAAGAGGATAAAAACATGAGTATCGCTCAAAACATAGTACAACTGAAAACGTCGCTCCCGCAAGGGGTGACGTTGGTTGCCGTCTCTAAGTTTCACCCGGTGGAAGCTCTATGGGAGGCTTACAACGCCGGACAGCGGGTGTTTGGCGAAAGCAGGGCACAGGAACTGAGCGCCAAGCAAAAAGTACTACCTGAGGATATCGAATGGCATTTTATCGGCCCGTTACAAAGCAATAAGGTAAAAGATATCGCTCCTTTTATTCATTTGATCCATAGCATAGACTCCTTGAAGCTTTTGGCTGAGGTGAATAAACAAGCGAAAAAACACGACCGCACGATCCGGGTATTATTGGAGATCCATGTGGCGCAAGAGGAATCCAAGCACGGACTCAGTCCTGAGGAATGCAAGGAGTTGTTGCGTGACGAGTCCTTGGCCGAATTCCAGCATATTCGTATTTGCGGATTGATGGGCATGGCTACCAATACCGATGATACGGGGTTGATACGGGAAGAATTCCGCAATATCCATGATTTATTTATCGAACTGAAAGAGACGCTCTGTAAAGATAATGTCGATTTCAAGGAGATATCCATGGGGATGAGCCACGATTACCCGATCGCTATCCAAGAAGGAAGCTCCTTGATACGGGTGGGTACCAGTATCTTTGGCGAACGGGAATATTAAAGTAATTATTAAATCTAAATATAGGCAACATGATTGACATTAAAACCCAATACGCGGGGTTAACACTTCGCAATCCGATTATCGTAGGGAGCTCCGGACTCACCAATAAGGCGGAACGTAACAGGGATTTTGAGAAAGCAGGCGCTGGAGCTATCGTATTGAAATCTCTTTTCGAAGAGCAGATCGAGATGCAGAGCGAGGCTTTGATGCAAGACTCCGATTACCCCGAAGCGGCGGATTATATCCGTGGTTATGTAAAAGCGAATCAAGTAAATGATTATCTGGAACTGATCAAGAAGAGCAAGGAATTATGTACGATCCCCATTATCGCCAGCATCAATTGCTATAAGGCGGACGCTTGGATCGACTTTGCCCGCCAAATTGAGTTAGCGGGAGCGGACGCTTTGGAATTGAACGTGTTCTTCATGGAAACCGAACTGACCGAAGATTTCGAGAGTATCCGGGATACGTATGTCAGTATCATCCGCAAGGTAAAAGAAACCGTATCGATTCCGGTTATCATGAAGATCGGAAAGAATTACAGCAATATTCCTTCACTGGTTAATTTGTTGAAAGTAAACGGTGCTGATGGTGTCGTGCTATTCAATCGTTTCTACCAGCCGGATATCGACATTAATAATATGCAGATCGTTTCGGGTAATGTATTTAGCAATCATTCCGATTTGAGTGACACGATTCGCTGGACGGCTATCGTATCCGGAAAGATCCCGGGAATCAGTATCGCTTCCTCTACCGGTGTGCATGATTGGGAAGATGTCGTTAAATGTCTATTGGCCGGCGCTTCCGCCGTACAGATGTGTAGCGCTGTCTATACACATGGAGCGGAAATCATCTCCCAAGTATTGACTTGCGTGGAAGAGTGGATGCATCAGGCACATTACCAATCCCTTTCCCAATTCCAAGGCAAATTGAATTACGCCAATATCCCGAACCCGGCGATGTATGAGCGTTCACAATTCATGAAATATTTCTCCAACAGAGATTAAAACAAATACCTAGTAGTAGAGACGGGGCGTGCCCCGTCTCATCACCGTCTGAATAGTATCTTTAAGTTACCATTTAGCTGGGATGAGACGGGGCACGCCCTGTCTCTACTATAGGGTAATATACAATAGTCTTAATTATTTTCCACTAGAAAGTATTTTTATTAGAAAATAGTTATATCTTTGCATCATCAAACAAGTTATAAAGAAATATGGAACCAATTTGCGCCATAAAGGATATCTATAAGATACTGTACCAGTTCGAGAAAAATTTCTCGAAAGTACATGCTATCACCATCAACGAGGCCATGTTGCTTTGTTGCTTAAAGGATAATGAGGCAAAGTCGGCAGGAATGATTTGCGATTATATCGGTCTTTCAAACTCCCGGGTCTCAAAGGTGATCACCTCTGTCGAGAACAAGGGGTTTATCCGCAGGAACATCAATAAAGAGGATAAGCGGCAAATGTTTTTCTCGCTCACCCCAAAAGGGAAAGAGAAAATACAACAGATGATGCAGGCCGAGCTAAATATGGATAGCCTGTTCAATCAACTCAAAGAATACATACAAAAGGGATGAATCCCTTTTTTTAACTAATTATTGTCTACTAACAAATATGTATAATACAAATTAAATAAAAATAGATATGAAGTACTTGATTATTGGAGGTGTAGCTGGTGGAGCTACCGTAGCAGCCCGGCTGCGTAGAATGGACGAGAAAGCGGAAATCATCCTTTTCGAACGTGGAAAATATGTTTCTTACGCAAACTGTGGATTACCTTATTATATAGGAGACACGATCAACGACCGGAATAAATTATTCGTACAAACCGTGAAAGGCTTCACGGATCGATTCCGCATCGATATCCGTACGGAGCAGGAAGTGACCCGAATCCTTCCCGAATCCAAGCAAGTGGAGGTAAAGAAACTCGGCACAGGAGAAACCTACACGGAGACTTACGATAAACTAGTGCTCTCTCCCGGTGCGGAGCCTTTGCGTCCACGCATCGAAGGAATCGAGAGTAAAAAGATATTCACGTTACGTAACGTGCCGGATACGGACACGATCAAGAATTACGTGAACACAGAAAAGCCCCGTACCGCCGTTGTTGTAGGGGGTGGTTTCATCGGCTTGGAGATGGCGGAGAATTTGCATGAGCTGGGTATCCACGTCACTGTCGTGGAAATGGCTAACCAAGTGATGGCACCCCTCGACTATTCCATGGCCGCTATCGTACATCAGCAATTGATCAGCAAGCAGGTAGGCTTGATGCTGGAAGATGGCGTATCTCGTTTCGAGGAGACTTCCGGAGGCGTGACCGTTCATTTGAAAAGTGGGAAGCAGATCCCGGCGGATATGGTTTTATTGAGTATCGGTGTCCGTCCGGAAACCCGATTGGCCAAAGAAGCGGGACTTACGATCGGAGCACTCGGCGGTATCGCTGTCAATGAATATATGCAGACCTCGAACCCGGATATTTATGCGTTGGGAGATGCCGTGGAAGTACGCCACCTCGTGACAGGCAAACCAGCCTTGATCCCATTGGCGGGTCCGGCGAATAAGCAAGGACGTATCGTAGCCGATAATATCGTATCCGGCAATAAGGAAACTTATGACGGGACGATGGGAACCTCTATCGCCAAGGTATTCGACTTGACGGTCGCCACGGCGGGAGCTAACGCTAAGCTGTTGAAACGGGAAGGAATCGCTTATCAATCCTCCTATACGCATGGAGCCTCGCATGCGGGATATTACCCGGGAGCCGTGCCTTTATCGATCAAGATATTGTTCGCACCGGAAGACGGACGACTGTTAGGGGCGCAAGTCGTAGGTTTCGGAGGCGTAGACAAACGGATCGAGATGTTAGCGCAAGTGATCCAGCGGAAAGGTACGGTCTATGACCTGACTGAGTTAGAACATGCGTATGCTCCTCCTTATTCAGCCGCTAAAGATCCTGTAAATATGGCCGGTTTCGTAGCGGAGAACCTGCTTACGGGAAAAGCGAAAGCGATCCAGTGGAGAGAAATCCAGAACTTATCGCCAGATACCGTACGTATCGATGTCCGTACCCGTGACGAGTACAGCTTAGGGACAATCCCCGGCTTCATCAATATCCCGGTTGATGAGTTAAGAGAACATTTGGCGGAACTGCCCAAGGATAAACCGATCGTAGTGACTTGCGCCGTTGGATTAAGGGGCTATTTGGCTTATCGCATCCTGACTCAAAATGGCTTCACGAATGTCCGGAACCTATCCGGTGGTTACAAGACTTGGAGTGTAGCGACAGCAAAGATCAAGAATGAGCCGGCCTGCGCACCTTGTTCGTCCGAAGCTGTTTCTGATAAGGCATCTGGTAAAAGTAGCTCTTGCAAATCGACTCCGGCAGCTACGGCGATTAAGGTAGACGCTTGCGGATTAATGTGTCCGGGACCGATCATGCAGTTGAAAAAGAACTATGAGAACTTGCGGGAAAATGAGTCATTGGAAATCACCGCAACAGATCAGGCTTTCGGAAAAGATGTCTCTTCATGGTGCAAGATAACCGGGGCAGAGTTAGTCTCTCTGGAAAATAAGGGAGGCACGATCGCCGCCACGGTACGAAAAAAAAAAGCTGAATGCAAAATAGCGACAGGTGGTAATAGTGCCGACAACAAGACATTGATCGTTTTCAGCGATGACCTCGATAAGGCGTTGGCCTCATTCGTCATAGCGAACGGGGCTGCCTCCACCGGAAAGAAGGTGACTATGTTCTTTACTTTCTGGGGACTTAACGTGATTAAGAAACGGGAAAAACCTGCCGTATCTAAAGATATCTTCGGCAAGATGTTTGGCTGGATGCTTCCGGCAAATAGCGAAAAGCTGAAACTATCTAAAATGAATATGGGTGGAGCCGGCAGTTGGATGATGCGCCTTATCATGAAGAAGAAACGGATCGACAGCTTGGAAAGCCTTATGGCACAAGCCGTAGAGAATGGTATCGAGATGATCGCCTGCACGATGAGCATGGACGTAATGGGCGTCAAAAAAGAAGAACTGATGGATAACGTTGTCCTAGGAGGCGTAGCCACCTATCTGGAACGTGCGGAAGACGCAAACGTAAACTTATTCATCTAATTCATTCAAAAAAAATATCCCAGCATATCCACAATAAGGACAATGCTGGGATATTTTATAAAAAAGAGATTATACGAAGTCCAATGTTGAACGTTTCATAATAAGAGGATAACGTTCTGGATGTTTCAAACTTTCGATCTCCAAATCAACATCTAACTCCGGCCATTCTATCGCATTACGCCCAGCCATCCGAACATTTAACACATTACTAATACGTGCTTCTTTCAACCATGGAACACGATTATAGGACAGAAAATAATCCCGTCCTAACACCGAAAGCATAATACCCTGCGCATTAATCATTAATACGTTTACCGATGTGTTCATCAAATGATTTGATGCTTATTTAATCATATCAAACCCAGTGTAAGGGATCAACGCTTTCGGGATGCGGATGCCCTCGGGGGTTTGGTTGTTTTCCAATAAGGCGGCTACGATGCGAGGTAAAGCCAAGGCACTACCATTCAAGGTATGGCAAAGTTGCGTTTTCTTATTCTCGTCACGATAGCGGCATTTCAAGCGGTTGGCTTGATACGTATCGAAGTTGGACACGGAGCTAACTTCCAACCAGCGTTGTTGTGCCTCGGAATACACCTCGAAATCAAAGCAAAGGGCAGCCGTGAAACTCATATCACCCCCACAAAGACGAAGGATGCGATACGGCAACTCCAACTTCTGAAGTAATCCCTCCACATGATTCAACATCTCTTGGTGAGATTGCTTAGAGTGCTCCGGTTTATCGATCCGAACCAACTCCACCTTAGAAAATTCGTGCAAACGATTCAAACCGCGTACATCCTTGCCATAAGATCCGGCCTCACGACGGAAGCATTGTGTATAAGCGCAATTCTTGATCGGTAACTGCTTCTCATCCAGAATGACATCCCGGTAAATATTTGTCACGGGCACCTCCGCCGTCGGGATCAAATATAGGTCGTCTACCTCGCAATGATACATCTGTCCCTCCTTATCCGGAAGCTGTCCCGTACCATAACCGGAAGCCGAGTTCACCACCGTAGGCGGCATGATCTCCAAGTAACCGGCGTCACGGGCCTCATCCAAGAAGAAGTTGATCAACGCACGTTGCAAACGAGCGCCCTGTCCTTTATAGACCGGGAAACCTGCTCCCGTGATCTTAACACCCAGATCGAAATCAATCAAATCATATTTCTTCGCCAATTCCCAGTGCGGAAGAGCGTTCTTTGGGAGTTCCGTTTCCATACCTCCCATTTTCTCTACCACATTGTCCTCCGCAGAGGTACCCTCGGGCACCTCATCATAAGGTACGTTCGGGATCGTATAAAGTAAGTTCTGCAGCTCCTCGGCAGCCTGATCCATCTCAACCTGCAAAGCCTTGCTCACCTCCTTGATCTCGGAAACATGTTTCTTAGCGGCCTCCGCCTCTTCCTTCTTGCCCTCTTTCATTAATTGTCCGATCGACTTCGAGGTTGCGTTTACCTCCGCTAGGTTCTTATCTAATTGATTTTGTGCGATACGTCTTTTATCATTCAATTCCAACACTTTATCGATGCTTTCTTTCGCACCCTTAAAATGTTTCTTTTCCAGTCCACGGATTACGGCATCCGTGTTTTCAGTGATTAATTTGATTGTCAACATATTCTATTTATGTTTAATAGTTTTTCTAAGACGCGAATTTAGTAATTTTATTTTACCCTACCACCCGTTAACCAAGTTCTTGTATAATAAGGTTCGCTAAGGCTACTTACCATCACGCCGCTAGAAGTACTGGTATGGATGAAGCGCCCATTTTTCAAGTAAATCCCCACGTGATTCGGAACGCCACGCTTCCCGCCACGACCCGTCTTGAAAAATACCAGATCTCCTTCCTGCAATTTGGCACGACTCACTTTCTTGCAATTATACTTCAGCATATCCGCCGAGGAACGAGCCAGCTGCTTTCCGTATACCTCCCGATAAACGATCGATACGAAACCGGAGCAATCCACGCCCCGTTTCGTGCTCCCTCCCAATTTATGACGTACACCCAACCAACGGGCCCCCTCGTTGTACAAGAATATATTATCTTCCGGTGTGATACGTACCCCATATAAGCGAGCCAACTCCTTCGGTCCCTTGAAATCGGCGGGCAAAGCTACTTTTTGTTGTTTTTTGCTACTGCACGAGGTCAGACATATAAGCAGGATAAAGATCCGGATAAACCCTAAAGGAATGCTATTCTTCATATCGTTTTCTCTTAATTAAGGCACGAATATACACATAAAGTTTAGAATGCCCATTATAAGGTTCCTACAATGGGCATTGTAAGGTCGTTAGAATGCCCATCGTAAGGAGCTTTGAATGGGCATCCAAGTTCAAGAAGGTTGAGCAGCTTTCAGATAAGCGTTGAACGCCTCTTTGTAGGCATCCGTCACGTGGATGATCTCCTTCCCGATATAAACGCAATTATTCCGGTCGACGGAGCGGATCTTATCCAACGCCACGATATAAGAACGATGGACCCGCATAAAGCGACCGGAAGGCAACATCTCTTCCATGGCCTTCATCGTCACGTGGGTGATAAGCGGACGGGCCTCCCCTTCCAGATAGATCATCACGTAATCCTTCAAACCCGTCACGTATAATATCCGGGAGATTTCCACCTGCCGCAACTGGCTATCCACCCGCACGAAAAGGCTGCCTCTCTCCTCCTTCACGCTACTCATCTCAAACCATTGGCGGGCCTTCTCCGCAGCTCCGAGAAACTTATGGTATCGGATGGGCTTCAGCAGGAAATCGAGGGCATTCACCTCATAGCTATCAAAGGCATACTCCTTAAAGGCGGTCGTGAAGATCACCCTCGTACCGGGGGGCACCATGCGGGAGAGGTTCAGCCCGTCCAGATCCGGCATCTGGATATCCAACAAAAGCACGTCCACCGAAGACTCACGCAACGTGGAGAGTGCCAGCACCGGATCATTGAAGGAAGCCGCCAGCCTCAGATAAGGCGTACGGCTTACGAAGTCCTCCAGCATCTTCACCGCCAAGGGCTCATCGTCTACGATCATGCAAGTCAGTGTTTTCATAAGCAGTCTCGAAGTGTTATTTGAACAAAGTAACTATTTTCCCGGAGCTCCTGATCATATCGGTAACGACCGGGATAAGCCAGATCCAGCCTACGCCTCAGGTTTTCCAACCCGATCCCCGATCCGCTACGGTTCACATCCGGTTTCGGATGGTCGCTATTCTCGCAGGTAAAAACAAGGTCATCTCCTTCCGCCTTGAAACGAATACGTACGAACGACGACTTACGGCTATTCACGCCATGCTTGAATGCATTCTCTATCAAAGAAATAAACAAGAGCGGAACGATCCTCATCGGTTTAATCGGAATCTGCAAATCTACTTCCACGGTAGCCAACTCATTGCAGCGCAATCTCATCAGCTCGATGTAATTATTCATGAACTCGATCTCGCCTTCCACCGGTACCAGCTCATGGTTCGACTCATAGAGCGTATACCGCAGCAAATCGCTCAATTGCCCGATACTTTCTTGCGCCGTATCTTGGTCTATCTGGACCAAGCTGGATATATTATTCAAGGTATTAAAGAGAAAATGCGGATTCAACTGGTTCTTCAGCCAAGCCAGTTCCGCCTCGGCGTTTTTCTGCCGTTCCTCTTTCAAACGCATCTGCATATCGCCCCAGCGTACGATATAACGGAATCCCACGGCACATCCAACCACTAGCAAATGTAAGAAGAACGCTCCGAAAGCGACCATATACATTCCCGAACGCCATTCGTCCGGGAAATCCGCCTTAGGAGAAAATATCCATAGGTTAGCCCCCGTGATCAATAGCAAATTCATCAAACCAAAGAGCATCTTCCGATCCCGATAAAGCAAATAGGGAACCAATACATAGAAATTAGCGGTGAAAACAATAGCCAACGGAGTAATGAACCCCGTATTAATCTTCCACACCTCGAAAGCCGAGCTCGGATTAAAGCGTATGAAAAAATCGATCGCAGGAGGAATCAGCCATAAGGTGATCCACAATAAAGCCTGTCCTCCCGCCAATATATAATCTTGCCTCGTGAGTTTCATAATACCGTTTTTTATAAAAGTAAACGAATCTAACGCCTGCGCCTATGAACGCAAGCGTTTATTCGACGAAAGGCAGGGTCGCTTTAGACGAAAAAAGAATTATCGTTTCTGGATACGAGCCGCATAGCCTCCACCGGGAGCCATATGGATCTTTAATTTGCGATCTGTCGGGACTGGGATTACCTCTTTCTTATAATCACGGGCGGCACGATCGGCATTTATGCCATCCTTGAATAATTCCAAAGTATAATCACCTTCGCCCAAGAAAGACAGGTCTAAATCCAGCTCCCTCGGCGTCCAGTTGGTCAACGCCCCGATATACCAATCATTACCATGACGGCGGGCGATCGCTACATACTCGGAGACCTTTCCAGCCAATGAGACCGTCTCATCCCAGATGGTCGGAATGTTAGAGATAAACTCCGTACATTCCTTTTCCCTCCTATAATTAGACGGGGCATCGCACAGCATATTGAAAGGAGACTCGAAGATCACGTAAGTAGCCAACTGGCGGCAACGGGTTCCTTGGCTCATCGGCTCCGAGTTTACCGACCGATGATTACCTCTGGCGGCGTTACGCATAGCACCTTGCGTATAATCCATCGGGCCGGCGATCATACGGATAAATGGGATCGTGACATCATACGTCACCATATCGAACTCCTTCTCGGAAGACCACTTCATTTGCTCCAAACCATTCACACCCTCATAGTTCAACACGTTCGGATAGGTCCGTTGAAGACCTGTCGGCTTGAATACGCCATGGAAATCCACTAGCATCTTATATTTAGCGCATACCTCGGAGGCTTTATAAACAAAGTTCACCATTTCCTGATCGTCACGATCCAAGAAATCCACCTTGAAGCCTTTCACGCCCATATCCGAATAATGCTTCACGACATTCTCCATATCACGGGCGAAAGCCCAATAACCCGCCCAAAGGATAATTCCGACATTCTTGGACTTACCGTAATCCACCAATTCTTGAAGATCGATCTCCGGTATTACTTGCATCATGTCCGCTTGCAGGTTCACGGCCCAGCCCTCATCCAAGATTACGTACTCGATGCCATGCTCGGCGGCGAAGTCGATATAATATTTATAGGTGGGATTATTGATTCCGGCACGGAAATCCACACCGTATAGATTCCAGTCGTTCCACCAATCCCAAGCCACCTTACCCGGCTTGATCCAAGAGATATCGTTTACCCGGGAGGGAGAAGCCAGACGGTAGACCATATCGCAATCGGCCAACTCCTTATCATTCCGGGAGATTATAAACGCACGCCAAGGGAAAGAACGGGTTCCGGATGTTTTGGCGATATAGTTCTCACGCTCTTTCACCAACATCTGTAACTGATTATGGCCACCTTGCTCCTTCACTTTCGGATAAGGCGCATGAACCGCTTTCAAGGAAGGTTTTCCCGTCTCGTTATTCAAGAACATCCCGGGGAAATCCTCCAGATCGGCTTCCGTGATACAGACCTTGCGACCATCTCCCATATCCACCAAAAGAGGCAGGATCTTCAGGCGTTTATCATTCAGGCCAGTGATCGTCTCGTTTGCGTAGGGCTGCTCGAAGGAATTGAAAAATTGCTCCTCGAACGTCGGCTTCGTACTATTCACGTAAGCGGTGAATGTCTTATAATCCGAGGGAAAATTATAGACGGCCTCCTCATCGGCAATAACGATCGGTTCCTTTCTTTTCGTCGTGAAACGGTAAGCGACTCCATCGTTATACACCCTAAAAACCAGCCCGTAGTTTCCCCGGAACGAGATTTGCATCTCATTATAGATATCCTTTACTACGTCCTTCTTATAGAACGGAGAGGGTATCTCCTTGTCTACCGAGGTCTTCGTCACTTTCAAGACTTTCGGGTTAGCGCCAAGTACCTCACCTCCTTGTAAAGTCATAGATACGGCAGAATTCATCACCTCCGAATGATCCTGTACGATAGCGAAAGTGACTTTATCGGCTACCGTAACCTCCACCTTTATATCCCGGTTTGGAGACTGGACTTGGTAATTCTTCTGGGCGATCGACGGGATAGCGCCCATTAAAAAGAGAAAAGCAAATAGAATGTTTTTACTCATGGTTTATTGATTTAAGTTTGTTTATGAATACAAATATATATTATCTTTGTCATATTCATAACAAAAAACAAATAATACCGGAATGATGAGACTTCACAAAATCTTCTTAACGCTCGTATGCCTCACGGCTCTATCCGCCCACGCACAATGGAAATGGCTCAACCCGCTCGAATATGGATTCCCTGTCATACAAAACCAAGGATGGACCGAAGAGATCGGAGACAGCTACGTCCGGCTTCCCCAAAGAGCCGAAGGCAAGGTACGTAAACCCGTCTGGGATTTATCGCGCAACTCCGCCGGGTTGGCGATTCATTTTTTCAGCAACGCCCCTGAACTAAAAGTACGCTATCAAGTAAGCGGACCGCTGAATATGCCACATATGCCCACGACAGGCGTATCCGGCGTAGATCTATATAGTATCGATAGCGATGGCCAATGGAGATTTTATTTCGGCGGTTATCCTTCCGGAGATACGCTTCAATATCATTATACGAACATAGGCAAAGATCTGTATCATGACAGGGGCTATGAGTTCCGCCTCTACCTGCCTCCTTATAATACGATAAAGTGGTTGGAAATCGGCGTGCCCGAAAACGATGAGCTTACGTTTATCCCCGTATCGCCCGAGAAACCGATTCTTTTATGCGGAACCTCGATCGCCCAAGGCGCATGCGCCTCCCGTCCGGGCATGACTTGGGGCACGATCTTGCAGCGTTCACTGGGATATCCGCTTATCAACCTAGGCTTCTCCGGTAACGGACGTTTAGAGAAAGAGGTATTGGATTTTATTTGTGAGATAGACGCACGCCTTTATATCCTTGACTGCCTGCCCAACCTCACGCCAAAGAGCAAAGATGAGATCACGCAACTCGTATCGGACGCAGTCAAGCAAATACGTGCCACCCACTCCTCTCCGATCTTATTGGTGGAGCATGCCGGATATAGCAACGCACTCGCCGACGATACGAAGCTACAAGATTATGTGCGCATGAACGAAGGAGCTAAAAAAGCATTCGAGGAATTGCAGGCACAAGGGATAAAAGATATCTACTACCTTACACGAGAAGAGCTGGGACTGCACCCGGATGCTTGGGTAGATTACGTCCATCCTTCCGACTGGGGCATGGAAACACAAGCGAACGCCGTAGAGCGGAAAGTACGGGAGATATTACGCATCCCCAAAGGAGACCTCTCTACCACAATGCCTGTCACCCAGCGCCGGGAACCCAATAATTACGAATGGCAAAAACGTCACCGGGATATTCTCTCGCTGAATCAAAGCAACCCGCCTCGACGGGTGATCCTAGGTAATTCCATCACGCATTTCTGGGGAGGAGAGCCCAAAGGACCGTCCGTGCGAGGTATGGAAACATGGGAGAAAATCATGCGTCCGGCTGGATTCCACAATCTCGGATATGGTTTCGACCGTATCGAGAACGTACTTTGGAGAGTCTATCATGGTGAATTGGATGGATACAAGGCTGAGGAAGTAGTATTGATGATCGGCACGAATAACATCGGAATCAACAATGACAACGAGATCGTGGAAGGCATTCGTTTCTTGCTTTCCGCCATCAGGCAACGGCAGCCGGAGGCCAAGATCAAGGTAATCGGCATCTTGCCCCGCCGTAACCAAGAAGAACGGGTAAGGAATCTCAATCTCCGCATCCGTCAAATAGCCGAGACCGGATGGTACACGTTCAAGAACCCGGGTACGAAGTTGCTTCAGGAAGACGGCAAGATAAACGAATCCTTATTCTCAGACGGATTACACCCGAACGAGGAAGGCTATAAACGAATCGTGGACGAGATCGCCCATTAAGCGATAGTCCCTTTACTCACGAATCAATCCGAGCAACATACGCAACGCCGCCTCTGCCGACAAGCGAATGTTCTCCATACGAGGATTCTCCCCGAAATGATAGCACTCGGAGAGAATCCTCTCCTTATAAGCGGCGGCAATCCATACCGTTCCCACCGGTTTCGAGGGAGTCCCGCCTCCCGGCCCGGCGATCCCGGAGGTAGCGACGGCACAATCACATCCCAATACCCGCATAGTCCCACGGGCCATCTGCTCCACGACCGGCTGGCTTACGGCCCCGAAAGTGTTCAAGTCCGCCTCGGAGACACCGAGCACATGATGCTTCACCTCGTTGCAATAGGCTACCACGCCCCCGGTGAAGTATTCCGAGCTGCCCGCCATGGAGGTTATCATGCTGGCAATCTTTCCGCCTGTACAACTCTCTGCCGTACCCATCATCAAGTGTCCTGATTTGAGTGCGTCCGCTACCTCTAACTCTATTGGTAAATCATCTACTTCCATTGTTATAATGATACTAGGAGTTTCATTATGGGAAAACAATAGTTTCATTAGGAAGAAACTTTTGTTTTCCCTAGAAGAAACTTTTGTTTCTCTATAGTAAAACTATTTTCCTATAAGACAACCCTAGAAAAAGGAGCGGCATCCATCGGACAGAACTCCTTATCCATATACTTATAATATCCCGTGATAGCTACCATAGCGGCGTTATCCGTGGTGAACGAGAACTTCGGGATATGCACTTTCCAGCCATAACGTTTTGCGTGATCCAAGAATGCCTCACGCAAACCGGAATTGGCCGATACACCTCCGGCGACAGCTACTTCCTTTATATACAAATCCTTCGCCGCCTTACGCAATTTACTCATCAAAATATCGATTACCGTAGCTTGCAAGGAAGCGCATAGGTCTCGCTTGTTCTTCTCAATAAAATCCGGATCATCTTTCAAATGATCACGCAAGGTATATAAGAAGGAGGTCTTCAGGCCACTGAAGCTATAATCATATCCGGGGATATGCGGCTTGCTGAACGTAAAGGCATTCGGATTACCCTCGTTCGCCAAACGATTCACGACTGGGCCACCGGGATAACCCAGTCCCATCACCTTGGCGCATTTGTCGAAAGCCTCTCCTGCGGCGTCGTCGATCGTCTGGCCGATCACCTCCATATCATTATAAGCGTTCACCTTTATGATTTGCGAGTTACCGCCCGAAACCAACAAGCAAAGGAAAGGAAACGAGGGAGCATGGTCATCGTCCGGAGTCTCCTTGATAAAATGAGCCAACACGTGAGCCTGTAAGTGATTGACCTCGATCATCGGGATATCCAAGGAAGCGGCCAAACCCTTGGTGAACGAGGTCCCGACCAATAAAGAACCCATCAAACCCGGTCCACGAGTAAACGCCACGGCACTCAACTCGGACTTATCAATGCCGGCACGCTTGATGGCCTCGGCTACTACCGGAATAATATTCTGCTGATGGGCACGGGAAGCCAACTCGGGGACAACCCCGCCATAGGCCTCATGAACGGCTTGACTGGCTATTACGTTGGACAGCATCACGCCGTCACGGATCACCGAAGAGGAAGTGTCATCGCAAGAAGACTCGATTCCTAATATCGTTATACTCATATCTTCATTCTTTTTTCCGCGAATTAACGAAATCTATCGCGATATTGTTGTAGATTTGCGCTAAATAAATAGAAAAGATATCAGAGGACTTAAATACATAATCATTACCCTGCTTACATTATTCTGGATATTCTATGCGTTGCCGGGCATCTTACTGAGAATTCCTTATATTCAAAACAAAGTATCAGAAGTAGCCACGACCCAGTTATCCGGCCACCTCGGTGTGCCCGTAAAGATCGGTAACGTGGATATCGAATGGTTCAATCGCCTAGTACTGGAAGGGCTTTATCTGGAAGACCAAGACGGGAAAGTCATGTTCGAGGCGAACCATGTGGCGGCGGGATTCGAGATCATGCCGTTACTGGAAGGGAAGTTCGTCTTCACGACGGTACGTTTGTTCGGTTTCTCCTTCAACCTACGAAAACATACGCCCGAAAGCCCCTTGAACCTGCAATTCGTCATCGACGCTTTCGCCAGCAAGGATTCGATAAAGAAAGAGAAGAATATCGATCTCCGTTTCAACTCCATCATGATCCGAAGAGGTAATTTCAGCTATAACGTGGATAGCGAGAAAGAGACCCCGGGAAAGTTCAACGCCAAGCATATCGATATCAAGAACCTGAGTGCCAAGATATCCCTCAAGGCTTTTAACAAGGACAGCGTGAACGCCCATATCAAGAAGATGAGTTTCGATGAGGCATCCGGTTTCTCCTTGAATAAGTTATCGCTGAACGTGGTCGGGAACCGGGATAGCGCTTTCGTGCAGGACTTCGAGGTACGCTTGCCGCAGACAGACTTGAAGATCGGGCGTGCCCGGATCGATTTAAGCGAGATCGATAGCCTTCCCGCTCTCTTGAACAACGCTCCGATCGATTTGAATATAACACCTTCGCAAATCTGCCTGAAAGACTTATCCCCTTTCGTCCCGGCGTTCAAGAACTTCGCCGACACGATTGAGTTATCGGCCGAGGCAAACGGCTACATCAATAATTTTAACTTGAAGCGCCTCACCTTGAAGTATAGCGATAAGATGCTGTTTATCGGCCAGATGGAACTGAAAAACATCACCCATCCTGAGGAAACGTATCTTTTAGGGAAGGTGAATAAGATGTATATCACGACAGACGGCATCTCCAGTCTGGCCAATAACTTCAATGAGCGTCCGAAGAGTCTCCCGGCCCCGGTCGTCAAATTGGGGACGATCAATTTCACGGGCGAGATATCAGGCTTTTTTGATAACCTAGTCGCTTTCGGAAAATTATCGTCTTCCATCGGCTCCATACAGACAGACTTGATATTCGGTAGCAACAAGGATAAGAATATAGCCGCTTACCTACGGGGACGCATCGCCTCCAGCAACTTGCGGCTCCATGAGTTATTTGGTGAGAATAATCCTTTCGGGGAGGCTCGCTTCGACATCAATATCGATACCCGTAGACCTGTTGGCGGAAATTTCTCCGGAAATATCCAAGCACAAGTCAAGGAGTTCGATTATAAAGCTTATAAATACAAGGATATAAATCTTTCCGGTAATTTCAGGAAGAGTAGTTTCGATGGGACTATCCATGTAAACGATCCCAATGGCGAGTTACACGCCCAAGGCATCTTCCAGCACCAAGGGCAAAACTCCTTGTTTAATTTCACCGCCCGCCTCGATCATTTCCGGCCGGACCGATTGAACCTGACAGACAAATATGAGGCGCCGAATATCTCCTTGGCTTTAAATGCGGATTTCACCGGAGATAATATCGATAATCTGGAAGGTAGCATCACGTTGGACAGTCTTTCTTTCGAGACCACTCCCAGCAGCTTCTTCCTTAAGAAATTCGAAGTAGTTGCCTCGGGGCATAGTCTCGACCGGCAATTAACCATAACGTCCGATATCTTGAATGGAGAGGTCACCGGGTCTTACTCATTCAACACGCTAATCCCCAGCCTTATGAATACGTTCAAGGGATATGTGCCAGCCTTGATCAACACGACCCAGAAAAAACAAATCGTGAAAGAGAATAACTTCGCCCTCCTATTAACGATCGAGAATACGGAAGCGCTTTCTACGACATTAAAACTACCGTTCACGATGGTGCAACCCGGACGGATCACGGGACATTATAATAATATTTATAATAAGTTCCGTATCGAGGCGTGGCTTCCGAAGTTCAATCTCGGGAAATCCATGTTCGAATCCGGCTACTTGGTTTGCGACAATCCGAACGATAAGGTAAACCTACAATTAAAAACGATTAATTATAACGACAAGGGACTGCGTAACTACCTTGATATCAAAGCAGACGCTAAAGATAATCTGGTGAACACCCTGATTGGCTGGGCGAATAATAAAGAGCGGTTATTTAAGGCCGACATCTCCGCCTCTACCCTTTTTGTCGAAGAGGAAAGCGAGAAAGGGCCGGCCAAGTTACGTACGGAAGTCACGTTGAATAAAAGCCCCCTCATTATTAAAGACACGCTCTGGACCATCAATCCGGCGAATATAACGATTCGTGAGGGCAAGATCGGTATCGAGCATTTCCGGGTAGATCATGAGACCCAGTATTTATCTATGGAAGGGACGATCTCAAAAGATCCGGCAGATACTTTATTGGTAGACTTGAAGCAAATAGAGCTGAGTTATGTCTTCGACGTGTTGAATATCCCAGTCTTGCAATTCGGAGGTGAGGCTACCGGTAAGTTCTACGTGAATGATTTATTCAATAGCCGTATGCTAAACACGGATCTGGAAGTAAAGAATTTCTCATTCAACCAAACCCCCTTGGGTCGCCTCAATCTCTTCAGCGAATGGGACGACGCACAGAAAGGTATCCTTATGCTGGGAAGCATCTACAAGAACGACAGCACTTGGACGGATGTAAACGGCTATGTATTCCCGGTCGGACCCAATGCGGGGCTATCCTTGTATTTCGATGCCAATGATATCAATCTAGCTTTCTTGCAGCCCTTTGTCGATACGGTCGTAAAGAACTTGCAAGGCCGGGGATTCGGAAGTATACATTTGCACGGCCCCTTTAAGGAGCTGAATGTCGAGGGAGATGCCTATGTCATGGATGGAGGGGTAGGCGTTGATTTCTTGGATACGTATTATACCTTCTCCGATTCCGTCCACCTTGACTCTACATCCGTCAATTTACGGAATATCACGGTCAAGGATCAATTCGGCAACCTAGGGAAAGTCAGCCTCAAGTTCAACCATTTGCATTTCCGGGATTATAGCTTCCTCGTAAACGTGCAAGGCAATAATATGTTGATGTATAACGCCAACCAGAAAAAGAATCCGCTGATTTACGGAACTGTATTCGCCAGTGGAACGGCGCAGATCAAGGGTAACGGTAAGTTGATCGACTTTGATATTAATATGAAAAGCGAACCTAAGACCGCTATTTATCTGGACTTCATGAATAAGAACTCGGCTACGGACTATGATTTTATCACGTTCGTCGATAAAAGCAAGTTGGCCGCTAACGTAGATTCCACGTCCACACACCCATTGAATATCGTACACGAGACAGACGAGGGAGCCGAGCTACGAATGAACTTCCTCCTTGATATCACACCCGATGCCGATATAGAGCTAATCATGGACCCGATAGCGGGAGACCGTATCAAAGGAAACGCCAGTGGAAGTTTACAAATACAATATGGAACAAGAAGTGATCTTCGTATGTATGGCGACGTGAATATCGTACAAGGAAACTATAATTTCAGCTTACAGCAAATCATCCATAAAGACTTTAAGATCAGAGACGGTAGCACGATCAATTTCCGTGGCGATCCCTTTAATGCCCATATGGATATCAATGCGATCTACAATCTGACCGCAAATATCGGAGACTTGGATCAGAGTCTCTTACAAGAAAGTTCTCGAACAAACATACCCGTCAATTGCGTCTTAAACCTTAAAGGCGCATTGCGCAGCCCGTCTATTTCCTTCGACTTAGAATTTCCGAACTCTAACGAGGAATTAGAGCGTCAAGTCAAAGCGTTTATAGACACAGAGGATATGATGACTCGGCAAATTGTTTATTTGCTGGTGTTAAATAAATTCTACACACCAGAATATGCCCAAACGAGTTATAAGTCTAGCGAGTTAAACGCCGTGGCTTCATCCGCTATCTCAGCGCAATTATCCAATCTATTAGGTAGTTTCACGGATAAAGTACAAATAGGGACAAACATACGAGCGGGACAGGACGGTTTCAAGGAAGACACGGAATATGAGATGATATTATCCAGCCAGTTGCTAAACAACCGCTTATTGATCAATGGTAATTTCGGTATGAGAAATACGGTCACTACAGGCAAAAATAACACTTTTATCGGAGAGTTCGACCTAGAATATAAGTTGACCCCCTCCGGTGAGATCCGGCTAAAGGCTTATAACCATGCCAGAGATATGTATTTCGGCCTGAAGCAAGCATTAACCATACAAGGTGTAGGTATCATGTACCGGAAAGACTTCACGAACTTCTCTGAGATTTTCAGGAGAAGAAAGAGGCCTCTTTTACCCTTGATCCCCAAAGACTCTACGAATGTCCCTCCCGTAGTCAAAGACTCAACAAATCTTTCACTGCCGACTGATAAGAAGTAAGGGAAGTACTTTTCAATACTTTCTTGCGAAGCCTTTTATCGGCCTCCGGCAAAAGATAATCCCAGATTGTCTTCATTTTAGATAATACCTGATGCTCGCCACCTTCCAACCGGGCAGCATATTCATCCATCAACGACTCATGGAACATGACTAGTTTATCCCGCCTCTCATTCACGGTCAAGACCTGTCCGGACACAAACTCAGTGGCCAGCCAAGGAGAGGCCAATAACCCTCGTCCCAGCATGATCCCGGCAAGCCCCGGAAAACGCTCCTTTATTCCTCGGATATCTTCCAGCCCCACTAAATCTCCATTATAATATAAGGGAAGTTCACATTCATCATAAAAACGAGAGAATCCATCCCAATCGATAGCTCCTTTATATTGCTGTATCCCTAACCGGGGATGCAAGGTTATATGCTTCAAAGGTAACTTATTTAATAAGGAAAGAAGCACGAATGACTCGTCGGTACACTCCCACCCCAAACGCATTTTCATAGAAAAAGAAATATCCGGGAACTCCTCAATCGTACGTAATAAAGACTCGGCCTCTTCCTTGTACCGCAAAAGTCCCGAGCCTCTATGCGCACGGACCTGCATAGGGAAAGGGCATCCTAAATTAATATCCGCTTCCTTGTATCCATTCTCTTGGAATAAACGCACGATCGGCCGAAACTCGTCTGGTGTGGAAGCGATCAATTGCGGTACGACATGTACCTGCCTATTTCTATCGCAAGCGATATCCTTCAAGTCCTTATTCCGGAAACCACCTTTCTCTATCCTTACGAAAGGAGTATAATAGGTATCTACGCCCCCGAATACTCGGGTATGCGCCTCTCTATAAACCGAATCCGTATATCCTTGCAAAGGAGCGAAATGAATGACTGCCATATCAAGCGAAGATTTCCATGAAAATCGATCTCAATTGACTTTTTGCCAACTCAAAGTCTTGGGGTACCCCCAACTCCATAGCCAAGGAGGTAACGCCTTTATCCGTAAAACCACAAGGGTTGATCAATGAAAAGTAACTCAGATCCGTATTTATATTCAAAGCAAAGCCATGCATCGTAACGAACCGGCTGCTTTTCACGCCAATCGCACAGATCTTACGGGCACGCCCCGGTACTTCAGGGTCTAGCCATACACCCGTCGCCCCTTCCAAACGTTCCCCTTTCAAGTCGTAAAGCGATAGGAAACGGATGATCGTCTCTTCCAGCATATGGATGTATTGTTTCAATCCCAGATTCCAATATTCCAGATCAAATACCGGATAACCGGTAATCTGTCCCGGCCCGTGATACGTTATATCCCCCCCTCTGTTTATATGGTAAAACGAGACCCCTCGTTCCCGTAAAGTTTCCTCGGGAATAAGCAAATTAGAGTCCTTGCCACTTTTACCGATCGTCAAGACCGGTAAATGCTCACAAAAGAATAATTGATTATCCTCTTTCTTTCCCGTTGCCTTCGCATCCAATAAGACCTCGAAAGCAGCTGTCTGATATTCTAACGCATCGGCATAAGCGATTCGTCCCAAGTCATGATAACGGAAGCTCTCCATTTCTTTCTTTTTTTAACCTTTCCGGTACCGGGATCAACTTGCCCGGCACCATATCCCATTTCTACTTTTATCAGTTTTCCCATTAAGGAAATTATTTTCGCTTGTCGTTTCAGCATATAAGGTGACGGTTTAGCAGAATTAAACTTCCGGGGATTTGGAAGTGTGGCCGCTATCAAGGCTGCCTCGCTTTTGGTCAATTGGTAGGCATGCTTACCGAAATGAGCCTCCGCTACCGCCTCCGCACCATAGATACCCTCCCCCATCTCTATCGAGTTCAGATAGACTTCCATAATACGTTCCTTTCCCCATATCCATTCGATCAAGAAGGTAAAATAGACCTCGATACCTTTCCGTAAATAACTTTTCCCCGGCCAAAGAAATACATTCTTAGCGGTCTGCTGGGAAATCGTGCTGGCACCTCTTACCCTTTTACCTTTCTCGGCCTCGGCCCGTGCCTTCTGGATTTGTTCCACATCAAAGCCATTATGCTCCATGAACAGGTTATCCTCCGACGCTATGACCGCTTGAACCAAAGGCTGGGCGATCTTGGATATAGGAACCCACGTATGACCGAGTTTCATTTTCTTCCCATCCTGATGCTGCTCATACATACGAATAAACATCAATGGCGTATAATATACGGGTACAAATTTATATACCACTACCGCCAATATACTGGATACAAACAGGAAGATCAACAGATTCCTGCACCAGATCCATATCCGTTTTACCAGAGGTGCTACCATATTCTTCTATTTGGAGAGACAAAGGTAAAGAATATTTCAGTTTCCGGCAGACTGAAACTCATAATTTACAGAAAAGGCACTATCTTTGGCTTTTGACAACTTTCCACCCTGTCATATGGTTATTTGATAAATAAATTAGTATGGAGAATCGTTTTTTAGGACTCATAGAGAATAGCATCAAGGAGCATTGGGATCTCCCGGCGTTCTCCGATTATAATGGACATACCTTCCATTATAAAGATGTAGCTCGTCGAATCGAGAAATTTCATATTATCCTAGAGCATGCCGGCATTAAAAAGGGGGATAAGGTGGCTTTAGTTGGACGGAACTCCTCCAACTGGGCGATCTGTTTCTTCGGGATATTGGCTTATGGAGCCGTAGCCGTGCCTATTCTACATGAATTCAAACCGGATAATATACATCATATCGTAAATCATTCCGAGGCAAAGGCAGTCCTTGCCGCTTCCAGCAACTGGGAGAATATGAATGAACGCATGATGCCCGACGTGAAACTGTTCATGATGCTGGATAACTTCTCGATCATTCACAGTAAAAGCAAAGAAGTCCGGGTAGTAAGAGATCGGATTAATGAATATTTCGGTAAAAAGTACCCTCGTTCATTCACGTCGAACGATGTTCGGTATCACGTGGAAAAGCCGGAAGAATTAGCGGTACTTAATTATACTTCCGGAACCACCAGCAACTCAAAGGGGGTATTGTTGCCTTATCGCGCATTATGGTCTAATCTGGAGTTTGCTCGTGAAGCCTTGGGACAGCACGTGCATGCTGGAGATCATGTGATTTCCATGTTGCCGATGGCACACATGTATGGGATGGCATTTGAGTTTATTTTTGAGATAATGACAGGATGTCATGTTTTTTTCCTGACCCGTATACCGTCACCTCAGGTGGTTTTCAAAGCGTTTGCCGATGTAAAGCCGCGGATTGTGATTTCTGTGCCAATGATTGTTGAGAAGATTATCCGTAAGGCCGTTATGCCTAAATTGAAAACGCTCAGCATGAAGTTGCTTTTGCGGCTTCCTGTGGTCAATTCTAAAATATACGATCGTATCCGGGAGCAATTGCAGATTGCATTTGGTGGCAATATGTACGAAGTGATTATTGGAGGAGCCGCATTTAATAGTGAGATTGAGCAGTTCTTGCATAAGATCGGTTTCAATTTTACAGTTGGATATGGTGCTACGGAATGTGCCCCGATTATCACTTACGTGGATTGGCATGATTTTCGTCTTGGCTGTTGTGGAAAGGCGGTTCCGCGTATGGAAATCAAAATAAATAGTGAAGATCCTCAACATGTGGTCGGGGAGATACTTGCTCGCGGCACTAATACGATGCTGGGTTATTTTAAAAATCCTGAGGCCACTGCGGCGGCTTTGGACAATGAAGGATGGTATCATACGGGCGACCTCGGAGTGATAGACGAGGATGGATATCTTTATATTCGGGGTAGATGTAAGAATATGCTTTTGGGCTCTAATGGGCAGAATATATATCCGGAAGAAATCGAAGATAAACTGAATACCCTTCCTTATGTTTCCGAGAGTATAGTTATTCAAAAAGGAGATAAACTGTACGGTTTGGTATATCCTGATTATGATTTGGTCAAGAAGGATGGGCTTGATGAAAATGGCTTGCGGGCTGCAATGGAGCAGAACCGGAAGGATTTGAACGAAATGATAAATTCGTACGAACAGCTTTCTGGCATTAAAATTAAGGAGGAAGAGTTTGAGAAGACACCCAAAAGGAGTATTAAACGTTTTCTTTACGAGAATGAAGAAATTTGATATCATACGAAAAGGCCACTTTGAAAATATAATCAAGAAATACAGAACGTTTTGTATATATAGCAAAAATGTAATAAAGGAGAGATGTAGTCGTGCGTATTTTCGACTGCACATTGCGCGATGGCGCCAATGTGGTGGGCAATGGTTTTTCGTCAGAGCTGACGGAAAGCATGATCCGCGGGCTTCTGGACTGCGGCATTAAGGACATTGAAATGGGCAACGCTAAGGGAATCGGCAGCTATGATCGCGGCGCGGAAGCTCCGCTGGATGACGAGAGCTATGCCAAGCTGGCATCCCGCTATGCGGATAAGGGGCGTCTGGGCATGTTCATGCTGGCCGCCTTTGCCGATACGGACAAGATCAAAATGGTCAAGGACAACGGCCTTGATTTTATTCGGGTAGGCATT
>OJMG01001237.1_pt1 | contig 24310 bp, 17 predicted proteins | sample 1597141 | NCBI WGS metagenome assembly OJMG01 (sample SAMEA2452119, study PRJEB22498) | human gut metagenome | biome: human feces; feature: human gut; material: feces | place: Australia | collected 2012 | reverse complement strand
CAATTCATCCCACCGCTTTAGAAGCGAGGGACTTCTTGTCTACGGATGTTAAAATTGGAATGGATCGTTAAACGCTCCATAATACGAAACCGGTTCGCCCGCAGAAAGCAGGTGATGGACATCGCCGACGGTCTGGCAGCGGAAGTACACTTCGCCTGGTTTGCGCTCTTCCGTTCCGACGATCGTGACGGAAGTCGGCGCCAGGAACAGGCCCTGCCAGAGCTGCACCGGCGTTGTGTTGAGCAGATGGGACAGCGCGACGCAGGTAACGCCGAGATGGCAGAAGCAGACGATGACAGCTTCGCGGTTCGTTTCATCTGAAGCGTGGTAGCGGTAGCCGTCGCGTACATAACCGTAGCGAGCAAGCAGCGCATCGAGTCCGTCCGTTACGACACGATAATTTTCATCCATGTTTCCGGTTTTCATGATCGGGTTCTGTGTCCAGAGATCATGATCATAGAGATCCCGGTTCGCATCGAGCACATCCGGCAGAAAATCCCACGGAATCCGGCGCTTTCCGGTCTCCGGATCAAGGACAGGCGCATCAAATTCCCGCAGCCACGGAAGAATTTCGGCCTCGCGGCCCGCATTTTTCAGCGTAAAAGAAGCCGTATCCTTCGCACGTCCGAGCGGCGAGCAGTAAAAATCGGTGACGTTCCATTTCGCCGTCCGCTTCGAAAGCAGCTCAGCCTCACGCCAGCCTTTTTCAGTCAGCGAATCAATCTCATAATTCGGTTCGCCGTGGCGGATAAAGATAATTTTCATAAAAATTCCTTTCTTCGTATGCCACAAATTGTTTGGTTTATGCATCGAAAAGTCAATCTCAGTTCCGAAAAATCTGCGGCAGAGCACAGAACATTCAGAATTGATGTCACTTAGCTTAGTGTATCATAAATTGTCAAACTTGTGTGAATTTCTGTGGAAAAAGATGCGGCAAATTGGAAGAGGCGTTCGCACGTCTGGTAGGCGGCCTGGGAGGAGTGGTTAAGATCTGAGAGGAGAGTGACAGAGGATGATGCGTTTTGGAAATATTTTTGAACGGGAAGGCAGCAGAGGGCATGGCATGAGAACCGTATCGGGAGTGACGATTGCTGTGATAATCTGTTCTCTGCTGTCAGGGATTGCAGCAATTGGAATTATTTTGAATTTTGAAGCGGTAACGGCCAGAATTGCCGTTTTTGTTGTCAGGCTGTTATCATCTGCGTTTCCTGTTTTGTTAGTTGTTATAGCAATTCTTTATTTGGCGGCACGGCTGCGGTGGAGATGGCACAGAGATTACAGGAGGTGGTGATTATTCTGGTTGGGATAAGATGTATGATCAGGGCAGTATTGAAATAAAGGGGAGATGCCATTTATAAAAAAACAGTAAATTCGTCCACTTAGGACTAGCCGCCGCGGCTGTAGATTGATACAATAAAAGAAATAGGAAATATCGATTTTTTGCATAGGAGGAACACGGCGGCATGGCGGGATATGTGAGTCTTCAGGATGTAACAAAGACCTATCAAATGGGTGAGATTACCATCAAGGCTGCGGATGGGATCAGCTTTGATGTGGAAAAGGGTGAGTTTGTGATTGTTGTTGGACCGAGCGGTGCGGGTAAGACGACGGTGCTGAATATTTTAGGCGGAATGGACACAGCGACTTCAGGAAAGGTGTTGGTGGACGGGGCGGAGATCAGTAAGTACCGCGGCAAGAAGCTGATCCAGTACCGGCGGGAGGATATTGGATTTGTTTTTCAGTTTTATAATCTGATGCAGAACCTGACGGCGCTCGAGAATGTGGAGCTGGCGATGCAGATTTGTAAGCATCCGCTGGATGCGTCGGAGGTGCTTGCGGAGGTTGGGCTGGAAGAGAGAATGAATAACTTCCCGGCGCAGCTTTCGGGCGGAGAGCAGCAGCGTGTGGCGATTGCGCGTGCGCTGGCGAAGAATCCGAAACTGCTGCTCTGCGATGAGCCGACCGGCGCGCTCGATTATGTGACGGGAAAAGCGATCTTAAAGCTGCTGCAGGATACCTGCCGGGAGAAGGGGATGACGGTCATTGTCATCACTCACAACTCGGCGCTGACACCGATGGCGGACCGCGTGATTAAAATCCGAAACGGAAAAGTGGCGGGCATGAAAACAAATGAGAACCCGACGCCGGTGGAAGAGATAGAATGGTAGGTGGACGATGAGAGCATTTCGAAAAGACTTTATCCGGGAAATCACAAAGAACAAGGGGCGGTTTCTGTCAGTCTTTTTCATCGTGCTTCTTGGCGCGGCGTTTTTCTCGGGCATCCGGTCGGCGGAAGGAGATATGAAGGTTTCGGCGGACCGGTATTATGATGAAGTAAATTATATGGATTTGAAAGTTCTTGGAACGCTGGGGCTGACAGACGATGATCTGGCGGATATCGCGAAGACGGATGGCGTGAAAGCGGTCTACGGCGGAAAAACGGTGGAAGTGCTGCATGACATCGGCGAGAGCGAGCAGGTTGTGAAGCTGATTGCGCTGACGGACGGTGTGAATGAGCCGCGCGTGGTCGAGGGACGGATGCCGGAGAAAGAGGATGAAATTCTTGTTGATACGCAGTTTCTGAAAAGTTCCGGCTGTGAGATCGGAGATCAGGTAACGTTCACTTCCGGAACGGAGGATCCGCTCTCAGATTCGCTGACCGGGGACACGTTTACGATTGTTGGTTCGGCGACACTCCCTTATTATATGGATCTGAACCGGGGAACGGGCTCGATTGGAAACGGAAGCATCAACAGTTTTGCACTGCTGCTTCCGGAGACATTTACCTCGGATCTCTATACAGAGATTTACGTCCAGGCGGACGGCGCACAGGAAGAGGCGAGCTACAGCGATGCGTATGATGAGACGGTGAAGGCTGTACAGACGAAGATTGAAGCGCTCGAGGATGCGGCGTGCGACCGGCGGTATACGGCAGTCAAAACCGAAGGACAGGAAAAGATTGATGATGCAAAACAGCAGGTCGCTGATGCAGAGCAGAAATTAGCGGACGCAAAAACAGAGCTGGATGACGGTGCACAGCAGCTTGCCGACGCGAAAGTGACGATTGCGGACAAAGAGCAGGAACTTCTCGACGGCGAACAGACGTTAAAGGACAAAGAACAGGAGCTTCTTGACGGAAAGCAGACGATTGCTGAGAAAGAACAGGAACTCCTTGACGGAAAACAGACCATTGCAGACAAAGAGCAGGAACTTCTCAGTGCGAAAGCAACCATCGCCGATAAAGAGCAGGAACTGGCATCCGGCAAGGCAACGCTGAAAGATAAAGAGGCGGAACTTGCGAGCGGAAAAGCGACGCTGGAAGCAAAGGCGGCAGAGCTGGAAAGCGGAAAAGCGGAGCTGAATCAGAAAGCCGATGAACTTGCAAGTGGAAAAACCACACTTGAGGCAAAAGCGAAAGAACTTTCCGACGGAAAAGCACAGCTTGCAGAGAAAGAAACAGAACTGGCATCCGGCAAAAAAGAGTTAGAGGAAAAAATGACGCAGCTTTCGGCGGCAAAAACCGAACTGACTCGGAAGCAGACGGAGCTGAATACTGCAAAAGAGCAGCTTTCCGAAAAAGAAACGGAATTGAATATTGCAAAGGAGCAGCTTTCCGCTGCACGCGAGGAACTGGACAACAAGAAAGCAGAAACCGCTGCAGGACGCACACAGTATGAAGCGCAGAAGGCAGCGTATGAAGAACAGAAGAGTCAGTATGAGACAGCCAAGGATCAGTTAGCCCAGATTTCCAGGCAGCTTCCGGTGGTGGAGGCTGCGCAGACAGAAGTGACTGGTCAGATCGAGGTGATTGAGGCTCAGCTTGACGGACTGACAGAGGAAGATGAAGCATATGTATCCCTGTTGGAACAGAAAACTGCGCTGGAAGCAAAGCAGACAGAGTTAGCACAGCAGCTTTTCACGATGCAGGAGCAGAAAACATTTCTGGAACAAAACATCGCAGCGTTTGAAGCAGCAAGCGCTGATGCGGAAGCCCGGCTTGCTGCTGCAGAAGCTCAGATTACCGACGCAGAAAGTCAGCTTGCCGCTGCAGATGCACAATTAACAGAAAAAGAGCAGGAATGCGCCGCAGGCGAGGCACAGATTGCTTCTGCAAAAGAAGAACTGGAAAGCGGCGAAGCTCAGATTACAGAGGCTCTTGCCCAGCTTCAGGATGGAGAAGCACAAGCAGAAGCTTATCAGAAACAGATTGAGGATGGCGAAGCCCAGCTTGCATCCGCCAAAGCAGCGATTGCCGACGGAGAAGCTCAGATTGAGACGAACCGCAGTAAATTAAAAGACGGAGAAACTCAGCTTGCGGCTGCCAGAGCCCAGCTTGCTGATGGGGAACAGCAGATTGCATCGTACCGACAGACGATTCAGTCGGGTGAGGCCCAGCTTGCCGCTGCAAAGCAGACAATTTCCAGTGGAGAAAGTCAGCTCGCCGACGCGAAACAGACGATCGCCGATGGCGAAACCCAGTTAGCAGAAGCAAAGCAGACGATCGCCGATGGAGAAAGTCAGCTCGCCGAAGCCAAGCAGACGATTGCCGACGGAGAAACCCAGCTTGCCGACGCGAAACAGGAAATCGCCGACGGAAAAATCTCCCTTGCGGATGTGAAACAGGAAATTGCCGATAAAGAAAAAGAACTTGAGGACAGCAAAGCCGAATATGAAAAAGCAAAAGCCGACGCCGAACCAGAAATCGCGGATGCGAAGCAGGAAATTGCGGACGGTGAGAAAACACTCGCAGACCTGAAAAAACCAACGTGGTACGTCTGGGGACGGAATAAGGTAACGTCAACTGAGAGCTTCGGTCAGGATGCCGGCCGTATCTCGAATATCGGAAAATTCTTCCCGGTTATCTTCTTCCTCGTGGCTGCTCTCGTCAGCCTGACGACGATGACACGAATGATCGAGGAACAGCGTCAGCAGATCGGAACGTTAAAAGCCCTCGGCTATTCCGACGGCATGATCGCCTTTAAATATTTCGCATACGCGATGCTCTCCACCGTATCCGGCGCTCTCGCGGGCGTGGTGGTTGGAGAAAAAATCCTGCCCTGGGTTATTATGAATGCCTACGGCATGCTGTATACCGGACTCCCGTATTACATGACCCCGCTGAACTGGGAGCAGGGAGGCCTTGCGATTCTGGCGAGTGCAGCCTGCACCGGCGTGGCGACGATCGCGGCATGCTACAAAGAACTCGCCGCAGGTCCGGCAGAGCTGATGCGGCCGGAAGCACCGAAAAACGGCAAACGGATTTTCCTGGAACGCATCGGCGTACTCTGGAAACATCTGAACTTTACGCAGAAATCAACCGTGCGGAATCTGGTGCGGTATAAAAAACGATTCTTCATGACCGTTATCGGAATCGGCGGATGCATGGGTCTGATCCTCGTCGGTTTCGGCCTTCAGGATTCCATCACCGCGATTGCGAAAAACCAGTTCGTCAGCCTCTTCACCTATCAGGCGAATGCTGTGCTGAATTCAGATGTGGATGAATCCGAAAAAGAAGCATTGCAGACCGATCTGGAAAACTACAGCGGCATCGATGAGCTGCTGGAAATGTACTGCCAGAACATCGAACTGCAGACCGACAAAAAGACCGTGGATGCAGTGCTTGAAGTGCCGAAAGAACTGACGAATTTCAATGACTTCTATGCCTTCCGAGACCGGAAAAGCGGAGAAGTTTACGAATTCCCGACCGACGGCGGCGCAGCCATCAGCGAAAAGACAGCAACGATGCTCGGCGTAAAAGCAGGCGACACGGTTCAGCTGAAAAAAGGCGATGATATTGTGGACGTAAAGATTTCGATCATCGTCGAAAACTACGTGCGCCATTACCTGTATCTGGCCCCGGATCTCTACGAGGAGCTGTTCGGCGGAGCGCCGGACTACAACCAGCTTCTGATGAAATATCAGGACATGTCGGGCAATTATGAGACAGCACTCGGAGAAAAAATCATGACGTACGACGGTGTAGCGGCAATCTCGTTCACATCCGACCTGATTGATCAGATTGACAACATGCTTCGTTCCCTCGACATCGTCATCGTGGTGCTGATCGTATCGGCGGGCCTGTTGGCGTTTGTGGTGCTGTACAACCTGAACAACATTAACATCACCGAACGACAGAGAGAGCTGGCAACGCTGAAAGTGCTCGGCTTCTTCGACGGCGAGGTGGCATCGTACGTGTACCGGGAAAACATGGTGCTGACACTGTTCGGCGTTATCGCGGGCATGGGAATTGGAACGTTTTTACATCATTGCGTAATTCAGACCGTCGAGGTCGATCTGATGATGTTCGGACGAAACGTGTTCCCGCGGAGCTACGGCTGGAGCGCCCTGATTACCCTGGCGTTTGCTCTGTTCGTCAACTTTATGATGTTCTACCGGTTAAGAAAAATTGATATGATTGAATCACTGAAAAGCGTGGAGTAAACAACAGAAAAAGGCCGTCCGCGGTGATGCAGAGAATCTGCAGAAACCGTGGGCGGTTTTTTCATTTTGAAAGTGAAATATGAGCCGGAATGCTTGTTTTTTCAGACATTTCGTTGTATAAAAAAGATAAGGGTTTTTATCAGAACAGAATCAAAAAACAAAGAGTAAAGGGGATTTTTACAAATGGGAACAACAGAAACGAAAAAAATGAGAGTCGGCGTTGTCGGCTGCGGAGCGATCAGTGATATTTATCTGACGAACATGATTCATAACTTTGAGAATCTTGAGGTAGCAGCATGCTGCGCAGGCCATCTTGAACATGCGAAAAAGAAAGCAGAGCAGTATGGCATCAAGGGCTGTACCTACGAGGAAATTCTGGCAGACCCGTCGATTGAAATGGTAGTCATTCTGACACCGGCACCGACCCACGAGGGGCTGATCCGTCAGGCACTGGAAGCCGGAAAACACGTTTACACTGAAAAAACAATGACCCTCGCACCGGAAACGGCAGCGAAACTGATCGAGCTGGCAGAGGAGAAACATCTCTATCTCGGTTCCGCACCGGACACCTTCCTTGGATCGGCACTGCAGACCGCAAGAAAAGCGATCGACGACGGGCTGATCGGCGAGGTGACATCTTTCGAAGCATGCGCAAACCGCGATCTTGATTTGCTGGCGAGCATCTTTCGTTTTCTGCGGATGCCGGGCGGCGGTATCTGCTACGATTTCGGTGTTTATTATCTGACGGCAATTGTGAGTCTTTTTGGTCCGGTGGATCGCGTTGTATCGTCCGTGCGAAACCTTGCGGCGAAGCGTGTGAACATCATTCCGGGCAGCCCGGAATACGGACAGGAATTTGACTATACAAACGAAAGTCAGGTCTTTACCATTCTGGAAATGAAAAACGGTGTGACCGGTACATTCTGCGTCAATGGTGACAGCGTCATCAATGATCAGGCGGTATTCACCATTTACGGTAAAAAAGGTATCTTAAAGCTTGTTGATCCGAACAATTTCGGCGGCGATGTTGTCTATATTCCGGGTGTAAAAGACTGGACACAGCAGGCTGTTCCGGAAGTTTTACATTATGGCTTTGATTACAGCGAAAACAGCCGTGGTCTTGGCCCATCTGAGATGGCAGAAGCAATTGCCGAGGGCAGACCAAACCGTGCGAGTGCCAAAATGGCATATCACGTACTCGATACGATCGATCAGATTATGAAGAGTGCGGAAACGGGTGCATTTGAGAAGGTTCCATCCACCTGCGAAAGACCGGAGGCCATGCCGAATTCATAGTCTATTTCTGATAGGATTGCAGGTACATCTGACGGAAGTCGGTAGGGCTTACATTTTTTGATTTCAAAAAGACTCTGTTAAACGTAGAAATACTGTTAAAACCGGATTCGAGCGACACTTCGGTGATCGTGAGATCCGGTTTTTTTAACAGGTTTTCGGCGATATGGAGCCGTTCCCTGGTGACGAAATCCGTGAAGGAGAGGCCGGTGTATGCGCGGAACAGCTTGGAAAAATGGCAGCGGGAGAATCCGGCGACCTTTGATGCTTCTTCCAGGGAAACCGGTTCGGTGCAGTGACTCGAGATCCAGGTACATGCAGCAATCATCTGGCGGTGTACCTGTGCGGAATGGCCTGTTTTTTGCGGTGCTGCAGTTTCGGTCGGCACGGAGAGATTTTCGCCGAGCAGAATAAAAAACTGATACAGCAGAACGCATCCGCGCAGCTCGGAAAAACTGATACCGGAGAGGGAGAGCCTGCGCAGCTCTGTCAGAAATCCGCGAAGCTTTTCGATTTCCGGGAAGTTGTTCTGATTCAGAAGACGGATCTGATAAAAAAGATAAGCAACAGACTGGAAATCCACGCGTTTTTCCAGAAAATCTGCATCGAGCTGAAGCATGATCAGGCGATGTTCTCTGTTGGTTGTGGAAACAGCGTGCAGCTCGCCGGGCCAGATAAAAAGAAGATCACCGGGCTTTAGCGGAAAGGTTTCTCCATTTACTTCATAGATAATGCCGTCATCCTGTGCAAGCACAATTTCAATATAGTGATGCCAGTGCAGACCGAAATAGGCGGGGACATGCGAAATAGAGATATCGTAAACATAGCTGTTAGCAAAATGATTGTTTTCGAAAAAAGAAGTCGAATCGTTTTTCATGGCAAAAGAATCCTCCGTATCTGATAAACGGTATTATACAACAGAAGAGAGAAAAAATATAGAAAAAATCGAAACATCTGGGCAATGATCGGCAATATATAAGTAGTGTTTTACGAGGATCTGTATTATGGTTAAGATATGAAAATTGTGAAGAACGGCAGAAATCGGAAAAAGAGTGATGTGATTTTGGCGAAAATTCACAATAAAAGTTTATGAAAAGTGAAGAAGTGAGAGGTAAGCGAAAAATGCAGATTTATGTAGATGGAAATGCTGTGCGAAGCGGAAATGGGCAGAAGGAATATCCATTTCAGACGATTTCCGAGGCGGCAAAAATTGCAATGCCCGGCGACGAGGTGCTTGTAGCGCCTGGCGTATATCGGGAATATGTAGATCCGGCGAATGCGGGATGTGAGGATGCAAGAATTGTGTACCGTTCTGTGGAACCGGGAAAAGCTGTGATTACCGGTGCGGAAATTGTGGATAACTGGGAGCATTTGGAAGGTGATGTGTGGACAGCGCGCGTTTCGAACGGATTGTTTGGGGATTACAATCCATATACGACACTGGTCAGCGGTGACTGGTTTATCGCATCCTACACGGCACACACCGGAGAAGTGTATCTGAATGGAAAATCCATGTATGAGGTGACAAGTCTGGATCAGGTGAAAAAGCCGGAGATCTATAAAAAATCCTGGGATCAGGCATTCACGGTTTACACCTGGTATGTGGGGCAGGACGAAGAAAAAAATGAGACCGTTTTCTATGTGAATTTTCAGGGAAAAAATCCGAACGAAGAAACCGTAGAAATCAATGTACGTGAGAATTGTTTTTATCCGTCGAAGGAGGGCATCGGTTACATCACTCTGGCCGGCTTTGTTGTAAAACAGGCGGCAACTCAGTGGGCTCCGCCGACGGCATATCAGGAAGGAATGGTCGGCCCGCACTGGTCAAAGGGATGGATCATCGAGGATTGTGAGATTTCAGATTCGAAGTGCTCGGGCATTTCACTTGGAAAATACAGACAGCCGAACAATGACAATAAATGGCTCAAATGGAAATTCAAAGATGGCACACAGACGGAGCGTGACTGTATCTGCCAGGCGCAGCGGGAGGGATGGACAAAGGAAAACATCGGAAGCCACATCATCCGCCGGTGCAACATCCATGACTGTGGACAGACGGGTATTGTAGGCCACTTAGGTGGTGTGTTCTCGATCATTGAGGACAATCATATTCACCATATCAACAACAAACAGAACCTTGCGGGTGCGGAGATCGGCGGCATCAAGATGCATGCGGCGATCGATGTGATCATTCGAAGAAACCATTTCCATCACTGTACGAGAGGCCTTTGGCTTGACTGGCAGGCACAGGGCACACGCGTTACGCAGAACCTGTTCCATGACAATACGCTGCCGAACGAGGAGAATGCAAATCCGGAGGGGATGGACGGCATCGGCGAGGATATCTTTATTGAAATTTCCCACGGACCGACACTGGTGGACAATAACGTACTGCTTTCGGACCGCGCGATGAAGCTGGCAACGCAGGGTGTTGCGGTAGTACATAACCTGATCGCGGGATCGTTTACTGCTGTCGGCCGAGGTGTCAACAATGGCTCCGACAAGCTGCCGTCGCCGCGCTACACACCGTACCATGTGCCGCATCGCACGGAGATCAACGGATTTATGACGGTTCTTCACGGTGACTGCCGGTTCTACAATAATATCTTCATCCAGAAGCCGGTTCGTGCGGGAATGGAAGAAATCCGTAAACTGACTGGGGATAATGAATGGGATGACGGAAATCTGACAGCAGGAACCGCACCGTACAGCGGATATCCGACATTGGAGGAGTACGTGGCAAGATTTGAGGGCTACTGCGGAATGGGCTCCGGAAAGTCGCCGGATCTGTATTACGAGAAGCTGCCGGTATGGCTTGGCGGAAACGTTTACTTCAATGGGGCGAAGCCGGCGGAGCAGGAACAGGACGCTGTAGTGGATACCGAGCATGAAATCACCATCGGTGTAAAAGAAGAGAACGGAAAATGGAAACTGGAGACCAATGTTTACGATTATCTGCCGCAGAATGCCTGTGCAGTGATCTCAACGGAGACGCTTGGCATGGCATTTGAGCCGGAACAGAAATATGAGAATCCGGATGGAACGCCGATCGTGTTCCGATATGACTACTTCGGAAACCGTCAGGGCATTCATCCGCTGCCGGGCCCGTTTGCATCAAAAGAGGCTGCGGAAGAAGCATTATCGTAAAGAAATTCTATAGACCCGCAAAAAAATAGCGTAAAAAATTCAGCGCCGCAGAGAGTGAATGATTGCGTCACAGCCTTTTTTGCAGGGTTTTCGGGTTTTACTATAACAAAAAGGAGTATAGAGAAATGATTTACTATGTCAACAATTCCGCTCCGAAGAATGGAAACGGAACAAAAGAGATGCCGTTCAAGTTCATCAACGATGCGGCAAAAATTGCAAAGGCAGGAGATGAAGTTCTGGTTGCACCTGGTATCTACCATGAATATGTTGATCCGGTCAACGGAGGAACCGAGGATGCAAGAATCGTCTATAAGAGTGAGAAGCCGCTCGGCGCAAAGATCACCGGTGCGGAAACGATGAATGACTGGGAGCATTACAAAGATAATGTGTGGGTATGCCGTGTAGACAACGGAGTGTTTGGCAATTATAACCCATACACGACAATGGTCGGCGGTGACTGGTATTTTGCACCGGTGGTACGCCATACCGGCGCGGTTTATCTGAATGACCGCCAGTTATACGAGGCAGAGACGCTCGAGGAGTGTATCAAGGGCGAGGTTTATGCGCCGTCCTGGGAGCCGGAGTGGTCGGTTTACAAATGGTATACCGAGCAGGACAAAGAGAAAAATCAGACTGTTATCTATGCAAATTTCCAGGGTAAAAACCCGACGGAGGAAAAAGTAGAAATCAACGTGCGCCGGAACTGCTTTATGCCGTCGAAAACAGGCGTAAATTACATTACGTTCAGTGGATTTGATGTCAGCAAGGCGGCAACGACATGGGCGCCGCCGGCTGCTTATCAGGACGGTATGATCGGTCCGCACTGGTCGAAGGGATGGATTATTGAGGACTGTGAGGTCAGCAACAGCAAGTGCTGCGGTATTTCGCTCGGAAAATATTACGATCCGGAGAACGACCATTACTTTACCAGAAAACACGTAAAAAGCCCGACCCAGATGGAGCGTGATGCTGTGTGCCGCGGCCAGTATCACGGCTGGACGAAGGAGAACATCGGAAGCCATATCATCCGCCGCTGCCACATCCATCACTGTGAGCAGACCGGTATTGTCGGACGGATGGGCGGTGTGTTCAGTATCATTGAGGACAACCACATTCACAACATCAACAATATGCAGCAGCTTGGCGGAGCCGAGATTTCCGGTATCAAGATGCATGCAGCGATCGATGTTGTGATGAGAAGAAATCACATTCATCATTGTACGATGGGCATCTGGTGCGACTGGGAGGCACAGGGAACACGCCTGACCCAGAACCTGCTGCACGACAACTGCCCGCCGGAGGGAACACCAAAGGCAGAGGGCGCAATGATGAGTCAGGATATTTTCATCGAGGTTGGCCATGGTCCGACACTGATCGATAACAACATTATGCTCTCACCGGTCAGCGTTCGTATGGCGACCGATGGTATTGCCTGCGTACACAATCTGATGCTTGGCTCATTAACTGCAGTTGGCGGCGGAACAGGAGACCGTTACACGCCGTATCACATCCGTCACCGTACCGAGGTTGCCGGATTCATGACATTCCTGCATGGCGATGACCGGTTCTACAACAACATCTTTATCCAGAATTACCCGGTTGAGGAAACAGAAACGGTTGAGGACATGGGCTTCAAGATGGAGGATAACCAGGAGGTCGGAACGCATGTGTTCGACGAGTATCCGACCTATGACGAGTGGATCAGCCACTTTGAGCTGGACAAACCGGCCGACATGAGCAAGCTGGAGCCGTATCACAATAAATGTCATCTGCCGGTTTGGGTAAACGGAAACGCTTACTTTAACGGAGCAAAGGCGTGTGTGAATGAAAAAGAGAATCTTATGGATAACGAGAACCAGGTTAAGGTGGAACTTGTGGAAAAAGACGGCCACTATTCCATCAAGACGAACGTGTATGAGTTCCTGAAGGATTTCCGGACGGGAATTATCAACAGTGATATTTTAGGATACGCCTTCGAGCCGGAGCAGAGATTCGAAGATCCGGACGGAAGCACGATTATCTTCGATCAGGACTATCTTGGCGAGCACCGCGGCGTGGCAGCAATGCCGGGACCGTTTGCGGATGGAGCTGAGGCAGAGAAGATTCTGTGGTAGAAGAAATCAGAACTTACCGGTTGATACGAAAAAAACAGGGCGCTGTGCAGGAAATGGCACAGCGCCCTGTTTTGGTAAAAGGAAAGTCAGGATGCCTTTGCAGAATCTTTTGCCGTCGGCATTTTCGCGTATAAGATTTTCAGTATAATCGGTGTTGCAATACTCGAGAAAAGAATCAGCAGAATCACGGCACTGAAGAAATCGCCGGATAAAAAGCCTGCATTCAGACCCTTTTGCGCGACGATCAGACAGACTTCACCGCGGGTCATCATACCGACACCGATTTTCAGGCTGTCGCCCCAGGTAAAGCCGCATCCCTTTGACATCAGGCCACAGCCGATAATTTTTGCGACAAGGCCGACGATGACGAAACAGATGGCAAAGAGTACGAATTTCTCGTTCATGCCGCTGAGCGTTGTTTTGAGTCCGATACTTGCAAAGAAAATCGGTCCGAAAATCATATAGGAGCTGATATCCATTTTTTCTTCGATGTAATCGGAAGAATCGAGGGAACACAGGATAACGCCCGCAACGTATGCACCGGTAATATCGGCGATGCCGAAATATTTTTCGGAAATGTAGGACAGTCCGAAGCAGAGTGCAAGACCCAGAATCGGGAGACGGCGGGTGTGCGGAAATACGGAGTTCATGCGGTTGAACAGCTTAAAGCAGAGAAAACCGAGCACAATCGCAAGGGCAAAAAACAGAATGGTGGAGGCTGCTACTTTCAGCGGATTGGATGTCGGATCTTTAAAACCGATGACAACAGTCAGCACAATGATACCAATGACATCGTCGATGATGGCTGCATTTAAGATGGTTGTTCCAACCTCTGTTTTCAGTTTGCCGAGTTCTTTTAAGGCCTGTACGGTGATGCTGACCGATGTTGCAGTCAGAATAACACCGATAAAAACAGCGTGGTAAAATTCTTCCGTTCCGACAGCAGAGAAGCCATAAAAGCTCATGTATAAGATGGCTCCAAGAACGAGAGGAACAAAAACACCGGAACAGGCGATCAGCAGGGATTTCACTCCGGTGCGGAGCAGATCCTTCAGGCTGGTGCCAAGACCTGCGGAGAACATCAGCAAAATGACACCGATCTCAGCCATCTGTGCAAGAAAGTCAGACTGCTGAACAAGTCCCAGCACACTGGGTCCAAGGACAATACCTGCAATCAGCTCGCCCACAACCTGCGGAGCCTTGCATTTTCTGGCAAGAATACCAAACAATTTTGCGAATACGATAATGATTGCCAGGTCTTTTAAAATGACATACGTATCCATGAAAAAGATACCCCCTTTTATGAAGTTTATGTATGTGTCGGCAGCTTGAAAGAGCAATGCCGGAGTTTGATACGCATACATTTTCAGTATAGCAAAAATTGAGAAAAAATACTATCGGCAAGAAAGAAAAAATAAAGTAAAACGGAAAAATGATGCAGGCGTATGGAACCGTTCTTTTGTAAAACAAAACTGGAAAAGAGGATTGTGAGGGTTATTGTCAGATTAAGAGGAGTGAACGGTAATGGAAAAAGAGATATAGAAAAGAGCATATAGATATAGTATGATCAAAGCAGCAAATAAATTTTACATGGAGTTCAAAAAGCGGGATCAAAGAAAAAACGAAAGGGGAAATAAAAAATGAGAGTTGGGAACGTGAAAGAAATTGTATTTTCCAAAGATCCAAAACAGATGAACTGGCTGCGGGAGGAGTTCCCATACGCCGAGGTAAAATGCCCGCCGGAGTTTTCGGCTGAGGTGCAGAATGAGAAAGACGGAGATGTGCTGACAACGAAGATTGTGGTTTCTTACAACGGTGCGCATCCGTATTTTACAAATGCCGGAAGTATTGGGGTTTCATTTCCGTTGCAGGACCGCTACACGGACAGTGTGACCTGCCGTGATTACCGGTGCCATGCACATATTTTCTGCGGGGAAAATACCAGTTATATCATGGCACTCCGCATGGGCGGTGCGGCTCCGCATCTTGGAATGGTACTCACAAAAGGCAGTCTTTCTGCTTACAGTATTGAGCGCGATCTGAAACTGCAGAGCAATGACAGAGGCTGCTTCTGGCTGCACCCGTCCGCACAGGAATTTGCGCCGGGAGATACAATGAAGCTGGAGTGGAAGGTATTTCCGCATCGGGGACGCGAAGATTTCCGGGAGAAATTAAGAGCATTTCCCCGGGTGATTCTGGTGGATGCTGAGCAGTATGTGATTTATCCGGGAGAGACGAGTAAGGTAACCATTGAGCCGACATTTCCAGCGGAAAAAGTGACGATAAACGGAGCATCGCTGGAAAAGACGGAAAATAGTGTTTATGAATATCTGTTTGAAAATGAAAAAACAGGGGAGTATGTACTTTCGATCTGTGCCGACGAGGTGAAAACCACCTGCCGTCTTCTCGTGCAGGAGCGGCCGGAAACACTGGCTGCAAAACGGTGTGCGTTTATTGTTGATCACCAGCAGTATCATGGAAAGATCAAAGAACTGCAGGGTGCCTATCTGCCGTATGATAACGAAGAAAAAATTCTCGTCTGCACGTCGGAGAATGATTTCAATGCCGGAAGAGAGCGTACGGGAATGGGCGTGCTGATTGCACGGGCACTGCAGCAGAATCTTTTAAAAGACCGGGAAAAAGCGGAGCAGAGTCTTCGTGAGTATCATGCATTCTATCTTCGCGAGCTGGTAAATGCATCAACTGGACTTGTATGCAACTGCTCAGGAAAAGACAACAGCTATTTTCGGCTTTACAACTACCCATGGGCAGTGACATTCTTTCTTGAATGCTGGAAGCTGTGGGGAGAAAAAGAAGATCTGAAGACAGCAGTTCATATCACAGAGAAATTTTATGAACAGGATGGATTCCGTTTTTATCCGATTGAAATGCCGATTGTGATGCTCTGTCATGAGTTGGAAAAAGCAGGAGAACAGAAGGATCTGAAAACAGTAAGAGATCTGTTTCGATGTCATGCTGATCAACTGATTGAGATTGGAACGGCTTATCCGGCTTCGGAAGTAAATTACGAGCAATCGATCGTACAGCCGGCGGCCGAAGTCATTCTTCAGGTTTACGAAGTGACAGGGGAAGAAAAATACCTGCGCGGAGCCGAGCAGCAGATCGCCGTCCTCGAACTCTTCGACGGCCAGCAGCCGGACTATCATCTGCATGAAACTGCAATCCGCCATTGGGACGGCTACTGGTTCGGAAAACGCAGAGTCTTCGGAGATACTTTCCCGCACTACTGGAGTGCAGAAAACGGTCGAACCTTCAAGCGCTACGCTCGCCTGACCGGAAACGAAGAATATAATATTCGCGGTGAGCATTCCCTGCGCGGCGTGCTGTCCATGTTCTTTGAGGATGGAACAGCGACCTGTGCGTACCTGTATCCGTATTCCGTCAACGGCCAGAAAACCGATTTTGCCGATCCGTATGCCAATGACCAGGATTGGGGATTGTGCATGAACCTGGAATAAAGAATGACCAGAACCTTCAAACTGAAATCATACAGAGTGATTCAGTTTGGAGGTTTTTTGAAGGTTCAGATTGCAGCACGGAATCTGGCGGATGATTTGCAGAAGATATTACAGGCCAAGGCAGTTTTAAAAGAAGAAACCGGCGCGGAACTATTTATGTAATCTATGATTTCTGCCGCTTCGCAGGCGTTTCCCCATGGTATTACTGAGCAGATGTGCCGATAAAAGAAAAAGAAGAACTTTGCCGGAAAGAATCGGATGTGCGGACAGATTTTCCATCGGTAGAATACAGGAGCGTTTTTATCAAGGATAAGGAAGAACCGGAGCACTGGGCGCAGCTTCATATGAAGGAAGATACCATGGATTGTATGTGACAGAGAACGACGATTAAAGAATTTGAAAAAGCAGAAAACAGACACTTGAAAATAAGAAAAAATTTTAAAATAGCGTATGAAATTTTTGCGATTTGGAGTAGAAAATTTCATGCGTTATTTTTAATAATATCCCAAAACACATTAATCCAGTGGTCACAACCTTAATTTTGTGGTGTGTTTTTCGGCACTATGACGGAGATATAATAAAACCACAAAGAAAAAGAAACAAATTCACGGAACTATTGAGAATCAGATATGGCAGCGAAATGTTTTTTGCGGAACTCCTGATTCGGAATAGGAAAGAAAGAGAGGGAGAGCTGTAATGAAAAAAGCAGGAAAAGGAACGGCGTTGAAGCAGAAGAGAACCTGGAAGCAGGAAGTTCAGCATAACTGGCCGCTGTATGTACTGATTTTACCATCGTTCGTGCTGGCAATTATTTTTTGCTATGTGCCGATGGGCGGTCTGGTGATGGCATTCCAGGATTACAAGCCGTGGCTTGGCATCACCGGTTCACAGTTTGTAGGAATGGATAACTTCCGACAGATCTTCGAATTCAAAGAATCGTATCAGGCGATCATCAATACGCTGATCATCGCTGTCAGCAAAATTATTCTGGGACTGATTGTTCCGATTATCATGGCACTGCTTCTGAATGAAGTACATAACATAGGACTGAAAAAAGGAATCCAGACGCTGGTTTACCTGCCGCATTTCCTTTCCTGGGTTACTGTAGCCGGAATGCTCCGCGATATCCTCGGAACCGACGGTATCGTCAACATGGTACTTCAGAAATTCGGTATTGATCCGATTTTCTTCCTCGGCGAGGCGGGCATGTTCCGACAGATCGTCGTTGCGTCCGACCTGTGGAAGGGCTTCGGATTTGGAATGATCGTTTATCTGGCAGCCATCTCCAACATTGACCAGAGCCTCTACGAGGCAGCCGAGATGGACGGCGCTAACCGCTGGAAACAGACATGGCACATTACACTTCCGGGCATCATGCCGATGATCATCGTCATGGCAACGTTAAGCCTTGGAAACGTCCTGAATGCCGGGTTCGACCAGATCTTCAACCTGTATTCCCCACTGACTTACAGCACCGGTGATATCATCGACACCTACGTTTACCGTCAGTCACTGATCAATGGACAGTACAGCTTTGGTACCGCCGTCGGCCTGTTCAAATCGGGAATCAGTCTGCTGCTTACTGTTGCTTCTTACCGCATCGCCTATAAGGTAGCGGGATATCGAATTTTCTAAGAGGGAGGACATAAACATGCGTCATACATCGACAAGCAGAAAAGTATTCGTTGTCTGCAATACGATTTTTCTGGTAACCATGGCACTGCTTTGCATCCTTCCGCTCTGGAACCTGCTGGCAATCTCTTTCAGCGGAAAGAGTGCTGCAAACAGCGGAGCCGTTACCTTCTGGCCCATCGATTTCACACCGCTGGCCTATGTAAAAACTTTTAACAACAATAACTTCATCCGGTCCATGATCATTGCATTCCTCCGAACCTCACTTGGAACACTGCTCAGCATGTTCGTCATCACGACAGCAGGCTATGCACTTTCCAAAGAATTCCGCGGCAGAACACCGCTCATGTGGTTCTTCGTATTCACGATGCTGTTCGGCGGCGGTCTGATCCCAAGCTACATGGTCAATGTTTCTTTAGGACTGAAAAACAACTTCCTGGTTTACATTCTTCCGGGAGCGTTCGGATGCTACAACCTGATTCTGATCATGAACTTCTTCAAGTCGATTCCGAAATCCCTCGAAGAGGCGGCACTGATCGACGGAGCGAGCTTCTTTACCGTACTTCGAAAGATTTACCTTCCGCTCTCCAAAGCAGGTCTCGCAACCGTAGCACTGTTCATCATGGTTGGTTACTGGAACGAGTGGTTCACCGGAATCCTTTACATGTCCGATACGAAAAACTATCCGCTGGCATCCTTCCTGCAGGTGATCGTTGTGCAGGGAAACAATCAGGATCTGTCGCTGGATCCGGCATCTGCGCTGGCTATGTCGGAACGTACCATTAAAGCGGCACAGGTATTTATCGGAGCGCTTCCGATTCTTCTGGTTTACCCGTTCCTGCAGAAATACTTCGTAAAAGGTATCGTTATGGGAGCAGTCAAAGAATAATTTTATGAGAGAGATTTTTCCGAAAAAATCCGGTTTGAAAAACGTGCTGTAACATTATAAAATAAATGATGGAGGAAAAGAGGCATGAAAAGAAAACAGAGTACAGTAATCTTATCAGCGGCAATGGCAGCAATGATGTTGATGAGTGGGTGCGGCAAGGATGGTGGATCTGCGCAGCAGGAAACCGCAACGAAAAATGCAGATGGAAAGTACGAGCCGACACTGACAATTACCATTGCAAAACAGCTGGACGAGAACACAGGAAGATATGGTGATGGAGAGGACATCAACAATAACCCGATGACGCGTCTGACCGAGGAAAAACTGGGATTAAAGATGGAAACAACGCTTCTCGGCGGAGATGCCAGCAACTATGACACCAAGCTGCGTCTGGCACTGACAGGTTCTGAAAAACTTCCCGATATATTTCCTGTTTATGGAACACAGATGATCTCCGATATGATCGAATCCGGACAGGTCAAAGCAATTGATGACGATATCGAAAAATATATGCCGGATCGTCTGAAAGAGATCTATGATAAATATCCGGAAACCTTCTATCCGGTTACGAAGGATGGAAAAACGTATGGAATTGCCTGCACACCGTGCATGGATGCAGAAGAAATCATGGTCATCCGTCAGGACTGGCTGGACAATCTGGGGCTTCAGGCACCGACCAATCTGGACGAGTTTGAAGCTGTCATCAAGGCGTTTACAGAAGACGACCCAGATGGAAACGGCAAAGATGATACGTATGGATTCACCTATTCCGGAAATGACATTTACAATACCGGATGGGTTTCTGATCCGGTCAACGTGTTCTCTGCGTATTCCGGGAAATTCATTCCGGGCGTATGGCAGGAAGATGAAGATGGAAATTTGCAGTATGGCTCCATCAACGAGGGAAATAAAGAAGCACTGACCCGTATGGCCGAATGGCATAAAAATGGCTGGATTTTCCAGGAAGCTGCAGCAACGGGTGCGTGGGATGCCATGACACAGTTTACCGAAGGAAAAGCAGGTATCTTTGTTGGAAGACCGTGGACAATTGACTCTGTTGCAGATGTTACTTCTGCTGATCCAAATGCGGTTGTAAAAGGATATCCGAATATTCTGCAGGAGAATGGTGAGCCGACTTATCAGAGGGGACAGATCAACGATGGCTGGTTGATGTTCAACAAAAATTTTAACAACATGGAAGCCTTCTTTACTTATTATGATTGGTTGTATGACGCTGTATTCGGCACAGGAGATTTTGTGAATGGCTATCTGGAAGGTTATGATTACGATATTGTAGACGGTGAAGTTGTGTATGATACAACCAAATTTGATCCGCCGGTGACAGATCCATTTATGCCTGGAAAAGCTACTGTACTGAAAAATTCACCTAGTGAAAGCGTAGAAATGTATCTGAAGCTTCAGGCAGGGGAAGAACCGACAACAGGTGCTGAGAGAACGGCATTATCGTATTTTGAGAGCGCACCGGCGATGGCAGAAGGTTATGTTATTGCAGCAGAGCATCAGGATGAACTTCTGACCAGTCTGTTCAATGCGGCTCCGACCGATACTATGAAGAAAAAATGGGAGCAGCTCCAGACCATGGAGAAACAGGTTTACACAAACATTATCTATGGAAAAGAAGATCCGTCTGCATTTGATCAGTTTGTAGAAGACTGGAAAGCACAGGGCGGCGATGATATCACAAAAGAGGTTAATGAGTGGTATCAGTCGGTAAAATAAGAGCTGCCTGATCGAAAAGATCCGAAAAGTCAAAAATAAAAAGCAGGGAGTTGTCAAAACATGGCGATTCCCTGCCTTTGCATCTCACAATGGTTTGCGTCAGCAGAAAAATCTGATAAAATAGGGGCAGAAAATGAGAGGGGAAGCATATGAAAAGAGTACGTTCAATTTTTGGAATTTTTACCGTTTTTCTGTTGATCATTCTTGCCAGCTTTCTGCTTCTGTCCTGGCAGAGCACGGCAAATTTGAAAGCATCTTTGATTCAGACGGCACAGCTTCAGACAAAATATGCAGCAATGCTTCTGGAACAAAAGGGGAAAGAGATTGAAATTGAAGCAGATGGTATTTTATATGGAGAAAATATGCAGAATCTCTATGCGGCAATTGAAAACAACGATGTTTATGAATATGTACAGCAAATTAATAAAATGAAAAGCTTTTTTCAGGAACGTCAGGGAAGAACGGTCGGAATGAGTGGTATGACGCTGTACTGGCCGAAATCCGGGCGGGAGATCAGCACGCTGCGACAGGGATATTTTGAGAATTCTTTCTGGGAAAACAATAAGGAAAGTCAGTGGAAATCAGCCAATAAACAGGAAATTTTTTATATGCGAAGACGAACTGTGGAATGGATGGGAGAAGATCAGGAGGTCTGGCTGGTGCTCCGAATGGATCAGGATTTTCTGTATGAAATCAAGGAGATGGCTGCGGGAATGGACCAGGGAGGCAGTATTTTAATGTTTGGTGGAGAAATCAATGTGCTTTCGCAGAAATCTGTGGAACAGAATATTGCAGGAATCATACGACAGAGTAATGAAAAAGTCTGCGAGGTGCGTGCGGGAAAACAGAAATATCAGATTGTGCGTTCAGATGAAACAAAAAATGGAATGCAGCTGGTTTCCTATTATCCGACAAGGCAGATGATGCGGCAGGTGCGGAATATTATGACGATCTCAGGCATTATGCTCGGGGCAATTCTGATTTTTGGAATGATTTACATTTCTCTGTTTGTAAAAAATATTTTGATGCAGATGAATCTGCTGACCGAAAAACTGAAACAGGTGGAAGTGGGAGATTTGACCGTGCAGATTTACAAAATGCCGAAAAATGAATTCGCCTATGTATTTCGTCAATTTAACCATATGGTGCGCCGCACGCATGAATTGCTGGAGGCAACGGTAAAAGAACAGGAACTTCGAAACGAAGCAGAAATGCGGCAGCTGCAGCTTCAGATCAACCCGCATTTTCTGTACAACAGCCTTTCCTTCATTGTCACCGCGGCGGACAATCCCGATGCCGTGACGGAGATGGCAGTGCATCTGTCGCAGTATTACCGTTATTGTACACGGAAAAAGTCAATTACGACGATTCAGGAGGAAATTGACTATGCGCGGTCGTATCTGGAAATCATGGCGATGCGAAAAAACATCGAGTATGAAATAGAATCCGATCCAGAACTTGCTGCATGTAAAATTCCACCGCTGATTCTGCAGCCGATCATCGAAAATGCAATTGAGCATGCGATCGAGGAGCGGGAAAATGCAAAGCATATTTATGTAAAGGTGTATCAAAAAGTAAAAGACGAAATTTGTTTCGAAATATCGGACGACGGGAATGGACTGACAGAGGAACAGATTGCGGCACTGAAAGAACGGCTGGCAAGGAAAAACCGCGATGAAAAAGAGGGTGTCGGCCTCTGGAATGTAAATCAGCGGCTTGTCAATTATTATGGGGAACAGAGCAGCCTGCAGTTTGGAGGAAGTATTTGGAAGGGATTGTGCGTTTCCTTTGTGATTGACGGGAAAGAAAGACTGTAAAGAGGCTGTGAGAATCTGGAGTTTTTGCGGAGAAAAAAACAAAAGGTTCCGGAGCACAGAGAAAAAGATGGGGGAATTACCTATGAAAGTATTGCTGGTGGACGATGAGTCCTATATGACCGAGTATCTCAAAAAACTGGTGGACTGGAAAAGCTATGGCTTCGAAGAAGTACTGACGGCGTCGGGCGGCTCTATTGCGCGCGATCTGATTGAGCAGAAAAAGCCGGAACTTCTGGTGACAGATATCCGCATGCCGCGCGTGTCAGGGCTGGATCTGGTGAAGTATATTGACGAGAAAAATTATCCGACGAAAACAATTATTCTGTCCGGCTACAGTGAATTTGAATATGCTCAGCAGGCGCTCCGCTATGGAGTGACAGAATACCTCGTAAAGCCTATCCTGAAAAAGGATTTCCAGATATCACTGGAACATGTGATGGAAAAATTTTTCGAAAAAGAAGAAAGTTTTCCAGACGACGGTATTTCGGCCGTGAAAAAGTATATCGCAGAGCATGTGGGCGAAGATCTCTCACTGGAAATTTTAGGAGAAGTGGCGCATCTGCATCCGGCGTATCTGTCAAAAACATTTAAAGAAGAGACAGGGAAAAATCTTTCCGCGTATATTACGGATGTGAAGATGGAAAAAGCGGCAGAACTGCTCAGCGGAACAGATCGATGGGTACATGAAATCATGGAAAGCGTAGGATATCAGAAGAGCCAGTATTTTTCAAAAATTTTTAAAGAAAAATATGGCGTGACGCCGAATGAGTACCGGCGGACGCACAGAGGATAACAGAATGAAAGAAAAAATATCTTTATTTTTTTACCGTACGACGGAGAGAAATATGGTTCCCTGCAATGCCGTTGAGCTGACCGAATTCGAAACGGTGGGACCTGAAATATCGAATTTCGTTTTTCGCGGCGGAAAAATTCACGGTACGATTTGTATGAAAAACTGCAGAAATATCCAGTTTACAGATGCAAAAGAAAAGGAGAGATAAGATGTTTAAAAACGGAACCTTATGGAATGATATTGATGGAAACCCGATTCACGCGCACGGAGGATGGATGCTTTCATACGGCGGCTATTTTTACTGGTACGGTGAGGACCGGAGAGAGAATTATTATGTGAGCTGCTACCGTTCGAAAGACCTGCGGAACTGGGAATTTCGGAACCACATTCTGACGACGGAATCGAAAATGGAGCCGTACCGCGTGCGAACGAAACTGCAGCTTATAAGCGAGACTGGCGGAAAAGTAAATCTGGAGCGGCCGAAGGTGCTCTACAACAAAAAGATGGAGAAATTTGTATTATGGGTACATTTTGAAAACGGAAAAGATTACACAGACGCTGCCATCGGAATCGCAGAGTGCGACACACCGGACGGAGATTTTGTATACCATGGTCACTTCAATCCATATGGCTATATGTCGCGAGACTGCACACTGTTCCAGGAAGAGGACGGCACCGCGTACTTCATTTCCGCCTTCTGCGCCGCGATATGCTCCACCTCGTTGATGTTCGCGCCCACCGTGGACATCCAGTTGGAATCATAGGCTTCCGTGATATATTTCAGCTCGTCACCATGCATCGTCGGCGAAGCAAGCCATACCTTCTTATCAAAGGGCTTTATGTCTTTTCTCCTGACATACATATCTCTATTCCTCTTTTCTGTGCCTTTGACAGACGTGTCATACTGAACTCCAATTTAATTGCCTGAAGGGCATGGAGTTCATATGAGACTTGTTTTGTGATTT
>OJMG01001199.1_pt1 | contig 24781 bp, 15 predicted proteins | sample 1597141 | NCBI WGS metagenome assembly OJMG01 (sample SAMEA2452119, study PRJEB22498) | human gut metagenome | biome: human feces; feature: human gut; material: feces | place: Australia | collected 2012 | reverse complement strand
GTTTCGTAAAATATCAAATCAAGAACAATGCAGTTCAGGTTATTGCAGAACGTCCTTTCAAGGCCAACAGCTATAAGGTACGTTCCTACACACATGCCTGGATTGATGACAACACACTCGTCATCATGTCTACCAATGGTAAGAAGGACAAGATTCTTTATACGAAACTGAACGCAGAGGACTTGACTATCCTTGCTGAAGGTGAACTCAACATACCAGCCCCCACCAACTGGCTCAAACTGACAAGCTCCGGTATCCTCACCTACCGCAAATCAGACAACAGATTGTACTACTTCTACTATTGGAAAGAGACAGACGGTTTGACGAATATAGACCAGCAAGAGCCTAACTTCCATACAGCCATTATCAACCCCTCTACCATGGAAGTAGAAAAAGATGTACTCTCTCCCATCGAATGCGAAATGGCAGGAAGCGCTTACGGAGAACTGATGCAAAACTGCGTAATGTACGACGAAGCAGACAATCTCTACCTAGCTTGTTTCCACGAAGAAGATAACGCTTTTTTCAAAGGCATCCTGCTACGTATCAACAAAGGCGAAACAGAATTCGACGCTTCCTACAACGGCTATCCCAATGCCGACGGCAAATTGCTGACCATTCAATATCTGGAAGGGAACAAAGCCTTAGTGTATGCACGTAATGACAATGCCGATAGACCCGCTGCAGATAAGCAACCCGGCATCGACGCTTACTCTCACTACTACGCCATCCTCGATCTTACCACCGGAACCAAGACACGCTTAAGCTATGATGGCAAGGAAATCGGTTACAGCGGCGGTCGCTTCTCACAGCGTTCTGTCATCTTCAACAACAAAGCATACATTGGTGTAAACACTGAAGAAGATGCCAACGCCGTTATCTACATCTATGACATCAAGACCGGTAATGTAGAGAAAGGAGCCGAAGTGGACGGACGCTTCTACTTCGATATGATACGTGTCATAGAGAACGATTAAAACAAGCATCAGTATTTATGAAGAATTTGTTTGTCTTTTTATTCCTTTGTAATTTCCTCCTCCTCTGCCATGCGCACGGGGGAGGCAACTACGAGCACAGCGATATGCTTGCAAGTATGAAACCCGGCGACAAAGCCGCCCTGCTCATGGTGCACTTCGGCACTACGCACGACGATACCCGCGCCCTCACCATTGATGCCATCAACGCCAAGGCACAAGCCGCCTTCCCGGAGTTGAAGTTCCAAGAAGCCTATACGTCGCGCATCATCATCCGCCGCTTGAAAGAGCGCGGCATCACGAAGCTGACTCCACTGGATGCCATGCTGAAACTGCGCAGCGAAGGTTACACACACCTCATCGTACAGAGTACCAACATCATTGACGGAGTAGAAATGGAATCCCTCCGCCGGGATGTGGAAAACGCACTACCCTTCTTCAAGGAAATACGTGTAGGTACTCCCCTGCTCTACTCTATCGAAGATGCAGAGAAAGTGGCAAGTATTCTGGGGAACCGCTACAACGCCCCGGCACAAAGCAAAAAGGCTGCCAAAGAAAACTTCGTGCTTGTGGGCCACGGCACTTATACTCCTGCCACTGCCATCTACAGTCAGATGGACTATATGCTGAAAGCAGGCGGACTGACCAATTTCCATGTGGGCACCATCGAAGGTTATCCTACCTTTGACACCATGCTGGCACAACTGAAAGCCGGGAAAGCCAAACGTGTGACCCTCATACCCTTCATGTTTGTTGCCGGAGACCATGCCAAAAACGACATTGCCGGAGAGTGGAAGGAGATGCTCGAGAAAGAAGGCTTCACCGTCAGTGCACAACTGGAAGGACTGGGACAAATTCCGGAAATTCAAGAAATATTCATTGACCATATCCGTTTCGGACTGAAGCACCGCATGCTGGACATCATGACGAAGAAGGCGGCCTATGCTGCCGGAAAAGACACTGAATAATATACCCATTAGTGGGTATTTAGTGTTCTTGAATCATCTTGTACTTTTGCAGGAAAAACGCGAACGACAATGAATGTTATCACCAAACTGATGTACTCTATTCATAGGATACTGGGCACTTTGCTCTGTATCCTATTTCTTATGTGGTTCCTCTCCGCCTTCGTGATGATGTACCACCGTTTTCCCCGTGTCAGCGCCAAGGAGAAAATGCAAAAGCTGGAAATGCTCTCCCAAGCCGGAGACTCACTTCCGGACATCTCCTCCGTCACAGCCCGCCTGCCCCGTGGCGTAAAGGTCAGGTCTACGATACTGAACCTCAATGCCGGACACCCCGAGTTCAGCTTTAGTACCACAAAAGGCACGCTTCATTTCCTTGCCGATTCCACCATCTCACAACCCTCTCTGGACAGCGAGCACCTGCACCGGACAGCAGCTTTGTGGTGTTCTTCTCCCATTACCCGTATCGACACCCTCCACTCTCTGGACCAATGGATTCCCTTCGCTGAACTGAAAAAGGAAATGCCCATTTATAAAATATACTTTGCCGATGATGCCGGGACACAGCTCTATCTGAGTTCACAAAACGGTGAGGCCTTACAGTTCTCCAACAGAAGCGAACGCTTCTGGGCATGGCTGGGTGCCATTCCCCACTGGGTATACTTCACCTGGCTGCGGCAGGACACCGTCCTTTGGACTAAGACCGTCATCTGGCTCACAGCTCTGGGTTGTCTCATGGTCATTGCCGGCATTTGGGTAACTGTGGATGTATGGCGTAAGACGCACCGAAGCCGCCATCCCAAGTTCTCCCCCTACCGAAAAAGATGGTATCACTGGCACTACGTCAGCGGAATCTTTTTCGGCATCTTCGTACTGACCTTCACCTTCAGCGGCATGATGTCTTTGGCAGACATTCCCGAATGGATTCATAAACCGGCACTGAAGAAAGGCAGCGCCACACGCACGCTCCATGCCCGTGCCCCACAACCGGAGGATTACCCCTTGGACTACCGCCGTGTCATAGCCGCCTATCCCCAAGCTTTGCAGATAGAGTGGCGCAACTTCCGCGAACATCCCTACTACATCGTAAAAGATAGAAAAAACGAGTATTACATCGATGCCGCCGACAGCCTGCCGCGTCCGTTACAACTCTCCGAAGAAGAAATCCTGAAAGGCGTGGAAAGCATTTATACCTCCCAGCGTGATTCTTCACAACATATCCCCGGCATACATATCTCCCTGCTCGAACATTTCGAGACCTATTATCGCGACATGAGCAATATGTATCGCGGACGTCCCCAGCTTCCCGTCTGGAAGATTACGGTGGACGACCCGGATCGGAGCGTTTATTACATTCACCCGGAAACGGGAATCATCCACCATGTAGACACCTCCTCCCGCTGGAAATACTGGAGCTATACAGCCCTGCACCGCATGCGTCTGCCCGGTCTGAACTCCAATGCCACCCTGCGCAAGACTGTGCTTTGGGTATTGCTGCTTGGAGGTACAGCCGTTTGCATCACGGGTGTGGCGTTAAGTGTGAATTATATAAGAAGAAAATGTTGTAAAAGACAAAAACGCTATTAACGAGAATAAACTTGTATGAATAAGAAAAGACTTGGAATATTCCTCGGCAGCATAGCCCTATTGATTGTCTGCAGCTTTGCGGCCTATCAGTACTGGCTTGCTCCTACACGTATACTTATTATCAACGCAACCCTGGCACAAGCTGCCGACATTGCCCTGAACAATGACTGCGCCCGGATAGAAGTCACCTGCATAAAAAAAGAAGAGGTGAAGGACCTTTCCGGCTATGATGCCATCGTGATGTACAGCAGAGGGCTATACCTTGACGACGGCCAGATTGCCGAAGTGGAACGGGTGGGTGCCAGCGGAGTACCAGTCTTTACGAATACGTTACGAAATTTCACCCTCTCCCTCAATCACAATGTTACCAATGAACAACAGCATACGCTACGGGAGTATCTCAAGAACGGCAACAAGCACAACTACCGGAATGCCTTACTCTACCTGCGCCACATCGCCACTCCCCACCGGTGGGGACACCAGGATTACGAGCCTCCCATCCCATTGCTGGAGAACATGTTCTACCACCGCGAATACGGCCGCTACTTCAGTACTCCGCAAGAGGTGACCGCCTATCTGAAAGAAAAAAATCTCTACCATGAGGACGGACGCAACCTTGCCCTGATTTCCGGACTCAACTTTCCGATGGAAGGAAACCGTGCCCACGTAGATTCCCTCATCACGTGCTTGACACAAGCAGGCTTCAATGTCTATCCTTTCACAGCCGGAGGTCAACCGCGTGCCGATATGATACGTACCCTCCATCCCGATGCAGTAGTCTACCTGCCTATGGGACGGCTGGGCAATGACTCACTCATCAACTGGCTGCACCAGGAAAACATTCCTTTATTCATGCCCTTCCCGCTGATTCAGCCCCACGAGGAATGGCTGGACCCGGATACCCCCGTCAGCGGTGGCACACTGACCGCCCGTGTAGTGGTGCCTGAGATAGATGGAGGCATGCTACCCCTCTGCATCGCTACCCAAAACGAAAACAAACACGGATACTATCTGTACACCGCTGAAAATGAACGGATAGATGCCGTAGTGGACCATATTACCAAGTACATGTCCTTGAGAGACATGTCCAACAAAGAAAAGCGCGTTGCTATCTGTTACTTCAAGACTCCGGGAAAAGACGCCCTGCTGGCAAGCGGTATGGAAGTGATTCCTTCACTCTATAACTTCTTGAAACGCCTGCGTTCGGAAGGGTACGACGTCAGTGGACTGCCTGCTACTGTAGAGGAGTTCGGCAAGCGGATACATCGTGACGGTGCCGTCATGGGTTCGTATGCCAAAGGAGCACAAGAACAGTTTTTGAAAACGGCACACCCGATATGGCTTTCTACCGAGCAATACGAACAATGGGCACACGAAGTACTCCTTCCCGAGAAATATCAGGAAGTAACAGACAGATATGGAGATGCGCCCGGCAATCTGCTGGTAACAGAGGACAGTATTGCCATTGCCTGCTTGCAATTCGGCAATATCCTACTCTTCCCCCAGCCCCGCCCGGCATTGGGAGATGATGAGTTCAAACTGGTGCATGGAATGCCGGTAGCGCCGCCCCACAGCTACCTGGCTCCTTATCTGTATATGCAAAAAGGATTCAAGGCAGATGCAGTGATTCACTTCGGCACCCACGGCAACTTGGAATACACGCCCGGAAAGAATGTGGCACAGTCGCAGGCCGACTGGTCGGATGTACTGATTGGTAACCTCCCCCACTTCTATTTCTATACCACCGGAAACGTAGGCGAGGGTATCATTGCCAAACGCCGGACACATGCCGTACTGGTCACCCATCTCACTCCGCCCTACGTGGAGAGCGGTATGCGCCAACGCTATTCGGCCTTGCTCGAAGATATTCACAAAGTGCTGGACGAAGGTACCGAAAAACACCGAACCCTAGGAATAAGTATCAAAAAAGAAGCCATGCGTCTGGGACTGCATCGCGACCTCAACCTCGACTCCATCTCCAGTGACCCCTACACAACCAAGGAGTTGGAACGTCTGGATGCCTTCACCGAAGAGATAGCCAACGAAAAGATACTGGGTGCGTACTACACCATGAACGAGCCTTATTCTGACCGCGACCTGCTGACTACCACTCTCGCCGTCGCTGCCGACCCGCTGGCATACGAAACGGCCCGCAAGGACCGCGATAAAGGCAAAATCACCACAGAGCAGTTGCAAGACTTCACCTATATAGCCCACCACTACTTGCCTGCCGCCAGGAAAAGGCTGACCGCCTTACTCCAGAATCCACCCAAGGATACTGCATCTGTAGCACCGGAGCTTCGCCCCGCCCTACTCTATCGCGAACAGTTGCTTGCCTCCCCCGTCAACGAACAGAATGCCATGGTGCGTGCACTCAGCGGAGGAACCGTATTCCCTGCGCCGGGAGGTGACCCCGTACTGAACCCGAACGTTCTGCCCACCGGACGCAACATGTACAGCATCAACGCCGAGAATACTCCCAACCCAAGGGCTTGGGAAGATGGAAAGCGATTGGCAGAAGCGACTTTAAAACAGTACATCAGCAAGCACGGCGAATATCCCCGGAAAGTAAGCTATACCTTCTGGGCAGGCGAATTCATCAATACGGAAGGAGCTACGCTGGCCCAGGTATTCTGGATGCTGGGAGTAGAACCCGTACGCGACGCCCAAGGCAGAGTGGTTGACCTGAAACTGGTGCCCAGTGAAGAACTGGGGCGTCCGCGCATCAATGTGCTGGTACAAGTGTCCGGACAGCTACGCGACATAGCCGGTTCCCGCTTGAAGTTACTGACCGATGCTATACGTCTGACATCGGAAGCCGGAGATGAGACCTATCCCAACTATGTGGCATCGGGTACACTGTTGCAGGAAAAATTACTGGTAGAAAAGGGAACTTCCCCCAAACGTGCCCGTGAAATGTCTGTGATGCGTGTATTCGGACCGGTCAACAGCGGATACAGTACCGGTATGATGGCCTATACCGAGCACAGCGGCTCGTGGGAAAGCGAAAAGGAGATAGCCGAAGGATACCTCAACAATATGGGTGCCTCTTATGGGGACGACGAAAATTGGGGAGACGTCCAGGAAGGTTTGTTTGCCTCGGCACTGTCCGAAACGGATGTTGTCATCCAGCCCCGTCAAAGTAACACATGGGGCCCCATCTCCCTGGATCATGTATACGAATTTACGGGTGGACTCTCGCTCACCGTCAAAACCGTGACCGGCAAGGAACCGGATGCCTATATGGCAGACTACCGCAACCGGACCAACCGCCGCATGCAGGATGCCAAAGAGGCCATTGCCGTAGAGACACGTTCCACCGTCTTGAACCCTACCTTTATACAAGAGCGGATGAAAGGCGGGGAAGGTTCGGCACAGATGTTCGGCGAAATCTTCCGCAACATCTTCGGCTGGCACGTCATGCGTCCGTCGGCCATGGACAAAGAACTGTTCAATGACTTGTATAGAATGTATATAAAGGATGAGAATAAGCTGGGCATTCACGAGTACTTCCTCCGCGTCAATCCCGCCGCATTCCAGGCTATGACAGCCGTCATGCTGGAAAGCGCCCGCAAAGGTTACTGGAAAGCATCTGATGAGCAACTGAAAACCACTGCTTCCCTGCATGCACAAATCACACGCGAAAAAGGTGCCGCTTGTACCGAATTCGTTTGCGACAATGACAAGCTACAGTCGTTCGTTGCCGACCAGTTGGATAATAGCGAGAAGCAGACCTATACCCAGAACATGAAGGAGGTACACGAAGCATCCGCAACCGATGGCAAGGATGTCGTACTGAAAGAACACAAACTGACTTCCGAACAAACGGTACGTAAGAACAGGGTGAACGGAGTGATTGCAGGCAGTCTTGTCGTCATCACCTTCATCGGACTGGTCGTACTGTTGAAGAAAAGAAAAAAAGAATAAATAGAAACAGAGTATTATGGAATACGCCATTCATCTGTTAGCCCTATTCATCGCCCTCAATTTTCTATTAAAGGTGGGGTTCTATCCACGCTGGGGAATGTGGACGGTTGCCGCAGGCTATGCCTTTTTTGCGTGGCTGGTGACTCCATGGATGACGGAACAGTCCAAGACCGTGGTGGCAGCTTTCTTTGCCTCCCGTCCACAGATGTTGAACTTGTCGGTATGTGTCACTCTGGAAGCCGCCGTAATGATAACTTTCTGTTTCGACTGTTTCGCAGAAATGCGTACCCGCAACACGGCCTTCAAACAAGCGGTCACCCTCTTCCTGAAGTTATACCCCGGCATACTGATAGGCGGAGTAATATGCTATGTCCTGGCACTGCTGCTTTTCACTTTTCCCGGAATAGATTTCGGCAGTCTCTCATGGATAGCAGCCGGCGTTACTTTCCTTGCAGTTTGTGCTGGGAGCCTTCTGCTGCGGCATGCTATCGGTGATAAACCACTGCGCTTGGAAGTACTGTTCATTGTTAATATTTTCATTGTTATATTGAGCATCATTGCCACGGGCTATTGAAATAAATTAAAGAATTAAAAACTAAAAAGATATATGGAAACAATCTCAAACACACTGTTCTGGATTTCAAACGGGCTGCTGGTTCCCGTCGTAGTCCTGCTGCTGCTATTCTTTCTACGTGCCATTATCCTTGCGGGAGGTTTCTTCGGTGAGTTCTACCAGCGGATGAATTTACAGAAGCAATTCACTGAAACACTGGAGAACATCACCCCAGAGAATATAGACGGACTGCTGCAGCAACTCCCATCGGCAGGCAACTCCCCTCTCCTCCGCAACTTGTCCAAATTGTCCGCACACCGGGACGACGCTGCCTACTGCGAACACCTGCTTGCCAACTATGAAATGGAAGCCGAGAAGGAGTTGGGACGTTCGCGTACATTCATCAAACTGGGTCCCATGTTGGGACTGATGGGTACCCTCATCCCGATGGGTCCCGCACTGGTGGGGCTGGCACAAGGAGACATCTCCTCCATGGCCTACAATATGCAGGTGGCTTTTGCCACTACAGTGGTAGGGCTGGTCATTGCTGCTGTCGGCGTCATTACCCTGCAAGTGAAACAACGCTGGTATGCCCGCGAAATGAACGACTTGGAATATCTGTACAAAGTGATAAGCCGCCAAACGGCCGAAAAGGAATAACGGACTAACGATACGAAAACTATGAAGAGTAAGAGAAACAGATTACTGCACAGCGATTCGGACTCCGACCCCATGGGTACGGTAGCCAATCTTTTTGACGTAGCGATGGTCTTTGCCGTAGCCTTGATGGTGGCTCTCGTCTCCCGCTTCAATATGACGGAGATGTTTTCTAAAGAAGACTTCACCATGGTGAAGAATCCCGGAAAGGAAAATATGGAAATCATTACCAAAGAAGGGCAGGAAATCAAGAAATACACTCCCAGCGAAGACCAAAAGACCTCCGGTAAAAGAGGAAAGAAAGTGGGAGTTGCCTATCAGCTTGAAAATGGAGAGATTATCTATGTGCCGGAATAAGGGAATACAGTACCTATTAATAGCTATTTGGCCATCGCAGTATAACAACTATTAAGTATTTCACCCTCCGATAATGGTATGTACATTTGCAGCGTTATATAAAATAAAACAATATATGATAAAGAAAAGACTTCTCACAGCTCTCCTTATGGGAGGAATCATCGCCACCGGTGCCTATGCACAAGCAGAAAAAGGTGACAGCGACGATATGACCAAGAAAACTCACGAGTTGAACCCGGTGGTAGTAACGGGTACAGGTACACATCAGCGACTGAAGAATACCCCGTCTCCCGTATCGGTTATCACTGCCAACGAGATAAAGCGTGCCGGTATCACCGACTTCCAGCAGGCCTTGACCATGATGGTACCCTCGCTCTCCTTCCGTCCGAACGCGATGGGGTCCTATCTGATGATGAACGGACTCTCCAACAAACACGTACTGATATTGGTGAACGGACGCAAGGTCACGGGAGACATCACCGGTAACATCGACCTCAACCAAATAGATATGACCCGCGTCAAGCGCATCGAGGTGCTGAACGGAGCCGCTTCTTCCCTTTATGGTTCGGATGCCATCGGCGGTGTAATCAATATCATTACCAACGAACCTAAAGATGTGGTAGCCTTCAGCAGCAATAGCAGCTATACGAGAAAGAATCAATTCTCCCAAGGCTTGAATCTGGACATCGCCCAAGGAAAAATAGGGTCCTATACTTCCTATAAATACGACCACTCCGACGGTTGGCAAAACAGCCATCTGACAGAAGATGGAGAAGACATCATCGAAACGATTGCCCCGCTCTCCCTGGGCTACAGCTCGAATAACTTTTCGCAGAAGTTTACCTATGATGCTACGGACCAGCTTTCCTTCTATGCCAACGGCGGATACTATAACCGCGGACTCGAACGTCCGGTAGAACGCGAAGACATCACCGGCGGAAGCAAGTACAACACTACCTACGAAGGTTACAACTGGGGGGCAGGCGCCAAATACAAACTGAGTAAACGCAACGTTATCCAGTTCGACTATTCAGGAAACAATTACGCATCACGCTACAAATACCTGATAGAAAACAGCGGATACCTGCCCGGACAGTATGCGCTTACCAAGCTTCAGAAATTCCATGATGCCGAGTTGAAAGGTATCTTCGGTTTTACAACCAACAGCACTACGGTGTTCGGTGTAGACTATCGCCGTGAAGTGCTCCGCCGTCCCGACTCCGATTTGGACAAAAGTGTCTATACGACATCAGCCTACGGCCAGCATGAAGTGAAGCTATGGAACCATCTGACCGGTGTTGTGGGTGTACGCTACGACCATCACGAACAGACGGGCGGACGCTTCACCCCCAAAGTGGCAGCCATGTACAACATAGGCAACTTCAATGTACGTGCCACCTATGCTGCCGGATTCCGCGCTCCGGGAATTGACGAGCTCTACTACCACATGTTCAAGAAGACAATGGGTACACGAGCCACCATCTCATTGGGTGACGAGAACCTCGACCCCGAACGCAGCAACTATTACTCCATCAACATGGAATACCGCACCAACCGTTTCAGTGCTTCCGTCACCGGTTACCTGAACTATGTAAAGAACATGGTAACTTCCAAATCCACTAAATTCGATGACCTACCGGAAGCAGAGCAGAACCAGTTGCGTGAAGAGTTCCCCGAAATCGGTGACCTTTCATCCACGAAAAACCTAAGTGTCAAGAACTACTTCAATTTCGAGAAAGCTACCGTCAAAGGCTTTGAAGTGAACTTGAACGGCAATCTATTCCCGGGCTTCACCCTGACCGGAAACTATACCTACGCCTATGGACGCGGTCTGAACGAAGGAGGCGAATGGCAAAACATCGAGCGCAGCATACGCCATACAGCCACCATCACCGGAAACTATACACACAGCTGGAGCGACTATACCTTGAACCTCAACCTGAACGGTCGTCTGCAAAGCAAAGTCTATTATCCGGGTGACGCGGACGGCAATGCTCCGGGTTACGGCATCTGGAACCTCAATACCCGCCATACCTTCGACGGCTTCCGCAACTTTGTCATCGAACCGGGCATCGGCATAGACAATATCTTCAACAAGAAAGACAACCGCCCGCTGAACAAGAACTTCGCCTTGTATTCTCCGGGACGTTCGGTAGTAATCAGCCTGGCACTCAGACTAAAATAATCTCTCCATAACGCATTTAGAAACAACAACAATTATGAAACATTTTTTCATCACTCTCTATTTACTCGGCATCAGCCTCTTCTCCTCCGCACAACAAGAGGAGAAGGCGGCTCTGCTCATCACCCATTATGGCAGTTCGGACCCTCAGACACGTGCCTTGACGCTCGACGTCGTGACCCGTGAGGCACAAGAAGCCTTTCCGCAGTTTACAGTGCGCGAAGCATACATCTCGCCGATTGTACGAAAAAGACTTGCCAAGGAGGGTGTGTACAAAGACAGCCCTACGGATGCACTGCTGAAACTTCGCGCCGAAGGCTACCGGACCATCTACGTCCAGAGCACCACCTTGATAGAAGGCAGTGAGATGACCTCCGTCCGCAGGGATGCAGACAAGCTCCGTCCCTTCTTCAAGGAGATAAAAGTGGGAAATCCCCTGCTCTACTCCGTCGAAGACTGCGAGAAGGTAATCGGTATACTGACCGCCGAACAGCTGCGAAAGAAAGAAGACATTGTCTATGTGGGGCACGGCAACCAGCTACCCAGCACGGCTACTTACGCCATGCTCGACTTCATGATGAAAGCCCATGGACTGAAGAACTTCCACGTCAGCACCATTGAAGGATACCCCACCCTGGACGCAACCCTGCTGCAACTGAAAGAGACACGCCCCAAGAGCGTGACATTGGTTCCGTTGCTGTTGGTATGCGGCAACCATACCAAGGAAGATATTGCCGGCGTGTGGAAGACGGAACTTGAAAAGCAAGGCTATCAAGTGAATGTACGCATGCAGGGACTGGGCGAAAACAAAGCCATCCGCCAGCTCTATATGGAACACATCAAAGCCATGCTAAAAGATTGATAACCAGCAAGCGTAAAAGGGCTACACCTTTTACATACCAAGGCTACACCCTTTGCTCCGGATGGCTACACCATCCCGGACAAAGGGTGTAGCTCTTTTCAATGTACACAGATTACGGACATTTGTAACCATATTACGGATTCCTCCTCCTGCGATATGGTACTTTCCGGATTATTCTCTACATTTGTACAAAACTAACAGGAACGTTTATGGAAGAAGTAATCAAGCTCAATGCAGTAGACCAATACAACAAGATGTTCGGTCTCGAAACCCTGCACCCGCTGGTCAGCGTAGTCGACTTGTCCGAAGCCACCGGATACCCCAGACATTTCACGTTGAACTATGGCGTATACGCCCTTTTCCTCAAAAATACCAAATGCGGAGATATACGCTATGGAAAACAGTTTTACGATTACCAGGAAGGCACGGTAACCAGCTTCGCCCCGGGCCAGGTGACCGAGGTCAACATGCTGGAAGGTATGCAGCCCAGCGCCTCCGGCCTGCTGTTCCACCCCGACTTGATAAAAGGCACCTCGCTGGGACAGGGAATAAAGCAGTATTCCTTCTTTTCCTATTCCTCTACCGAGGCACTGCATTTGTCCGAAGACGAGAAAGAAATCTTCCTCGACTGTCTGAAGAAGATTAAGATGGAAATCCAACGCCCCATCGACAAGCACAGCAAGGGTCTGATTGCACGCAACATCGAACTGCTGCTGGACTACTGCATGCGTTTCTACGAACGCCAGTTCATCACCCGCTCGGCAGCCAACAAAGACATCCTGATGAAATTTGAAGCACTGATAGACGACTATTTCCAGAGCGACAAACCGCAGACCGAAGGACTGCCTTCCGTGAAATACTTCGCAGACAAAGTGTTCCTCTCTTCTAACTATTTCGGAGATTTGGTGAAGAAGGAAACCGGAAAGACGGCGCAAGAATATATCCAGAACAAAATCATCGACCTGGCCAAAGAAATGATTATAGGAAGCGGGAAGACAGTCAGCCAGATTGCCTATGAGCTGGGATACCAGTATTCGCAGCACTTCAACCGAGTATTCAAGAAAAACGTAGGCTATACTCCGAGCGAATACCGGCACTTGCAGGTTTAGACAATAAAGTTTCACCACAGATTACGCGGATTAGCACAGAGTTTTTTCGGTTTCGTCAAATATAAGTTCTATCTTTGTATGCCAATAGAACATATGGATATGAAACACCCCAAAATAATTGTTGCCGGCATCGGACCGGGCAATGAATCGGATATAACTCCCGCCGTAATTTCCGCTTTGCAAGAATCAGATGTAGTGGTGGGATATAAGTATTATTTCCAATTTGTAATCCCTTATCTCCACCCCTCAACAACATGCATAGATACCGGCATGAAGCGTGAGCGCGCCCGTGCCGAGCAGGCTTTCGAGCTGGCGGAGCAGGGAAAGACGGTCTGCGTCATCAGTTCCGGGGATGCGGGCATCTATGGTATGACGCCGCTTGTCTACGAGATGAAGCGGGAAAGGAACAGCAACGTGGAAATCGTTTCGCTGCCGGGCATCAGCGCTTTCCAAAAGGCAGCCTCACTGCTGGGAGCTCCCGTGGGACATGACTTCTGCGTCATCTCCCTTTCAGACCTGATGACTCCCTGGGAACGTATTGAAAGACGTATCACCGCAGCCGCTGCCGCCGACTTCGTGACGGCAGTCTACAACCCCAAAAGTGAAGGACGCTACTGGCAGCTTTACCGCTTGAAAGAACTCTTTCTGCAGGAAGGACGCTCACCGGAAACGCCCGTGGGATATGTGCGCCAGGCAGGACGCCCGGAACAAGCGGTACACATCACCACGCTGGGAGATTTCAATCCCGAAGAGGTGGATATGTTTACAGTCGTATTGATAGGCAACTCACAGTCCTACGAATGGAACGGAGCCTTCATCACTCCGCGCGGCTATTACCGGGACACGAATACCGAAGCCACGGGCATCGGGCAAGACATCATGATTCGTAGTTTCCGTACCATCGAAAAGGAACTGAAGAACAAGCATATTCCCCTCGACCATAAATGGGCTTTACTCCATGCCATACATACCACCGCCGATTTTGAAATGGAGCATCTGCTGCATACGGACGAAGGTGCCGTGGCTTCCTTGTATCAAGCCATCGAGAAAGGCGGAATCAAGACGATTGTCACAGACGTCACGATGGCAGCCAGCGGTATCCGCAAAGGAGCTTTGCAGCGGCTGGGCATAGAGGTGAAATGTTACCTCGGCGACCCGCGCACAGCGACGATGGCTGCAGAGAAAGGCATCACCCGTACCCAGGCAGGCATCCGCCTGGCTGTGGAGGAGCATCCCGATGCTTTCTTTGTATTCGGCAATGCACCTACGGCACTTATGGAACTCTGCGACCTGATACGTAAGGGCAAGGCACATCCGGCGGGCATTGTTGCTGCACCGGTAGGCTTCGTGCATGTGCAGGAGTCCAAACACATGGTGAAACCCTTTACGGAAATACCCAAGATTATCGTAGAAGGACGTAAGGGAGGCAGTAACTTAGCTGCCACGCTGGTGAACTCCGTGCTGTGCTACAACGATGCGGAGCAGTTGCGCCCGGGCAGGGATGTGTAAGTGAAAAGAGACATTCCATAACATTACTTGTTACGACCGATAACATTACTTGTTATGCCCCTTTACATTACTTGATATTTTCATAAGATTACCCGTTGAATGAAACACAGATTTATAATCATAGGAATGGATGACAACCGTTCCCCCTTCTTTCCACCGGAAGCACTGGCACAGATACGGAAGGGGAAGGTCTTCTCCGGTGGCATACGGCATAAGGAGATTGTCGGTCCTCTGCTGCCTGCCGGGGCCGAATGGATTTCCATCACCGTACCGCTGGAGCGTGTCTTTTCCCGTTATGAAGAAATATTTACCCGCTTCGAAGAGACGGCTACGGACGACTCCATCATTGTATTCGCGTCCGGCGACCCGTTATTCTTCGGTTTTGCCAATACCATAAAGCGTAAGCTTCCCGAGGCAGACATTCTGCTCTATCCCGCTTTCAATTCCTTGCAGACATTGGCACACCGCCTCGTCATGCCGTATGACGACATACGCACCGTCTCCCTGACAGGACGCCCCTGGCAGGAGTTCGACCGTGCCCTCATAGAGCGTGCCCCCAAAATAGGCATCCTCACCGACCGCGAACATACCCCGGCCACCATTGCCGCCCGCATGCTGGAATACGGGTACTCCCACTACACACTATACATCGGCGAGCATCTCGGCAATCCCGAAAAGGAACGCATACGCCGGATGACACCCCAGGAAGCGGTTTCCGGTGACTTCGAACATCCCAACTGCCTGCTGCTGGACAGCCATCCCGGACAATGCCGCACAAACTCCCTGCACGGTAGCGAAGCCCCAGACTTTCCAGTCCGTCCCTTCGGCATCCCCGATGAAGAGTTTGCACATCTTGACGGACGCGCCCGCATGATAACCAAGGCTCCCATCCGCCTGCTCACCCTGCAGGCATTGGAACTGAACCGCCGCCGCGTCTTCTGGGACATCGGTTTCTGTACCGGTTCCGTCTCCATCGAAGCCCGCCTGCAATTTCCTCATCTCGCCGTCATCTCCTTCGAGATACGCCCCGAAGGAAAAGAGCTGATGGACACCAACTCCCGCCGCTTCGGCGCGCCGGGCATTACGGCGATAACCGGAGATTTCCTGCACACCGACCTCACTCCCTTTGCCCGCCCCGATGCCGTCTTCATCGGTGGACACGGCGGACATCTGGAGGAAATGATAGAGAAAGTGAAACAAGTGCTGCACCCCGAAGGCTGCATCGTCTTCAACTCCGTATCGGCAGAAAGCAAGGAGGCGTTCTGCCGAGGAATCGAGCGGAACGGAATGGTGCTCCACCCTTCCACCCATATCGCCTTGAACGAATATAACCCCATTGAAATTATGAAAGCCACGCTTTCTTAAACATACCCATTATGAAAACAGCTATTATTCTAATCTCCGAAGCCGGTTTGAGCATAGCCCAATCACTGCTCAACGAACTTCCCGACTCCGAAATCTTCACCCTCAGGCACGAAGAGGGATGCACACATATAGAATCCGCCGGCAAATTCACAGCGGAAAACTTCAACCGCTATGATGCCTTTGTCTTCATTGGCGCCATGGGAATCTGTGTCCGCACCATCGCTCCTTGCGTGAAGAACAAATATACCGACCCTGCCGTGGTTTGCGTGGACAGTACCGGTAAATTTGCCATCTCCGTACTTTCCGGACACATCGGAGGAGCCAACGAACTGACCCACCAGGTAGCGAATATCCTCGGGGCCGAACCGGTAGTCACCACGCAAAGCGACTGCACCGGTCTATGGGGACTCGATACCCTGCCCCAACGTTTCGGGTGGTTTCCGGTCATCAACGCCGAACCCTCCACCCTCCTGCTGGCAGAACTTGCCAAGACGCCCGAAGAGAAAAAAAGAGTATGCATGAACGAGCATATCAGCCTCTTCGTTTCCGGCAAGCCCACCGCCCTGCTGCTCACGGTGCGCAATGAAGGCACGGACTGGATGGAGGCGCACCTGCCGCCTCATGTAGAAGTATTCTACCGGGTGCAGGACATTAAACCTTCACGCTTCAAACTGATTCTGTGCGTATCTCCCCAAGTCCCCAACTTCCCGGAAATGCCTATGATATGCTACGTGCCCTGTGTCGTACACCTCGGCATCGGCCTTGCCCGGCTGGCAGGTCCCGTGCGGAAAGTGGAGAAAGAGATTATGAACACACTGAAGGAATACGGCATCATGCCCCAAAGCATCGCCTCCATCTCCACGATTAAAGCTAAAAGTGACGAACCGGTAGTGAAAGCGCTCCAAAAGAAGTTCCCGGTCTACTTCTATACAGCCGAGGAACTGGCAGAGATAGAGGTGCCCCATCCCAGCAAAACCGTCATGAAGCACATGGGTACCCCCAGCGTCAGCGAAGCCGCCGCCTTACTGAGTGCAAACAACTCCCGGCTGCTGGTGCCCAAGAAGAAAGGAGAGAACTATACCGTGGCCGCCGCCCTTGACATAAGAACTGTGCGCCAGGGCCACATCGAAATAGTGGGTGCCGGCCCGGGCGACCCGGACCTGGTTTCCGTACGCGGACGCCAAATGCTGGAACGCGCCGACCTCATTCTGTATGCCGGCAGCCTCGTTCCCAAGGAGCTGACTCTCTGTGCCAAGGCCGGTGCTACCGTACTCAGCTCCGCTTCCATGGATTTGGAAGAACAATTTGAAGTGATGAAGAAGTTCTATGACAAGGGAAAATTCATCGTACGCCTGCATACGGGTGACCCATGTATCTATGGTGCCATTCAGGAACAGATGAACTACTTTGACCAGCACGGCATGAGCTACCACATCACCCCCGGCATATCCTCCTTCCAGGCGGCGGCAGCTGCCTTGAAGTCGCAGTTCACCATTCCGGAAAAAGTGCAAAGCATCATCCTAACACGCGGCGAAGGACGTACGCCCATGCCCGAACGCGAAAAGCTACATCTCATGGCACGCTCACAAAGTACCATGTGCATCTTCCTCAGTGCAAGCATTGCGGAGCAGGTGCAGGAAGAACTGTTGCAGGAATATCCGGAAACTACCCCCGTAGCTGTCTGCTACCACTTGACATGGAAAGACGAACAAATATTCAGGGGGGAACTCAAAGACCTTGCCAGAATAGTGAAGGAAAATAACCTCACCTTGACAACCATGATTGTCGTAGGCGAAGCCATCGGCAACCGTGAAGGTCTGTCACGGCTCTATGCACACGAGTTCAAGCATCTGTACCGGAAATAAATCAACGATTAATCACCCATAAACATTCAAACATGATATTAATATTTGGCGGAACCACCGAAGGACGCATAGCCATCCAAACCCTTGAAGAAGCCGGAAAAACTTTCTACTATTCTACCAAAGGGGATGAGCAGGACGTACTTCTGCATAATGGCATCCGCCTGCAAGGCGCGATGGATGCAATAGAAATAGAAACATTCTGTGCACAGCATCACATAAAGCTGCTGATAGACGCCGCGCACCCCTTTGCCACACAGCTGCATGAGACTCTGGAACAAGTCTCCGTGGAATCGAATATCCCCGTCATCCGTTTCGAGCGTATCTTCCCGGAACGCGATGAAGAACACATCACCTGGTGCAGGGATTATGACGATGCCATCGAGAAGATACAGAAAGAAAAGATTTTCATCTTACTTGCACTGACCGGCGTACAGACCATAGGTAAGCTGAAGCCTTTGTGGCAGAATGCCTGCTGTTACTTCCGCATCCTCGACCGTAACAGCTCGCGCAAGCTCGCCCGGGAACAGGGCTTCTCCGAGAAGAACCTCTACTACTACACACCCGGAGAAGACGAGCAAGTCCTGATGAAACAGCTTCATCCCGAAGCCATACTCCTCAAGGAAAGCGGGATATCCGGTGGATTCTGCGAGAAGGTGGAAGCTGCCCGGCAACTGGGTATACGCATCTTTGCCATCCGACGCCCCGAGACATCCGGCAAGTTTATCTGTGTAAACGGCGAGCATGGCCTGCGCCGCATAATCGAGAAACATTTACCCGACTTCTTCCCCCTGCGCAGCGGACTGACTACCGGAACATGTGCCGCCGCTGCCGCCGTAGCCGCCACCTGGGATGTATTCAATATCTACTTCAAAAAGCGTCCTACGGAATTTCCGGTAGTTCTTCCCAACGGAGAAACCATACAGGTTCCCGTAGAGCCGCAGCACCATATTCCCCACTCCGACCTTCTGGAAAACGGTGACGGCATGTTCGAGACAAGCGCTACCGTCATCAAGGATGCCGGCGACGACCCGGACATCACCAACGGGATGAAAGTTGTGGCCAATATAGCCATACCTTTCCGCATAGACGACCCGCTGCCGGAAGACACTCCCCAGGACGACTACAACATCATCGTCTGCGGCGGCGAAGGCGTAGGTGTCATCACCATGCCCGGTCTGGGACTTGAGCTCGGTAGCTCTGCCATCAACGACACCCCACGCGAAATGATAAAGAAGAACGTCAAGCTATGGCTTGAACGCCTCCATATTGCCAAACAGCCCAATCCTATTCTCATTACCATCTCCATCCCCGGTGGAGAAGAAATAGCCAAACGCACCTTCAATCCCCGCCTCGGTATCGAAGGAGGCATTTCCATTATCGGGACCTCCGGCATCGTGAAGCCATTCTCCTCGGAAGCCTTCATCAATTCCATCCGGAAGTCCATGGAAGTGGCAAAGGCAACCCGGAACCCTCGTATCGTCATCAGCTCCGGCGCAAAGAGCGAACGTTTCATCAAGGCGTATTATCCCGACCTCCCCACCCAGGCTTTCGTGCATTACGGCAACTTTATCGGCGAAACCTTGAAAATAGCAGCCGAAGAGCAAGTACCGCACGTCACCCTCGGCGTGATGATGGGAAAGGCCGTGAAACTGGCCGAAGGCAATCTGGATACCCACAGCAAGAAAGTGACCATGAATAAGGAATTCATTCAAGACCTGGCACGCCAGACGGGATGCAGCGAAGAAACACTTGCCGCCATCGGACAGATGAACCTGGCGCGTGAACTCTGGGACATCATTCCCGAAGAGCTGCTGGAAAAGTTTGGCAAGGCACTGATTGAGCTCTGTCACCGGCACTGTGACCCCTTGCTGCCCAACAGCGAACTAACAGTATTACTCATAACCGAAAACGGAAAAATTTACTCATGAAGAAGAAGATAATCATTACCGTCTGTATGGCAATGACCGTACTGACCGGTCTGGCACAAAGCCCGCTGTCCTTTCATGCAAAAGCTGGAATCGGTACCTCCCATTTTCATGGAAAACACTCCAGTAGTGACACCCAAATAGCTTACAAAGCTGGTGTCGGTGCAGAATATGTCCTCAACAAGACCTGGGTGCTGCAATCCGCATTGGAATTCGTGTCCATCGGCGGTAAAGACGAGATAAGCCACATCGGCAAGGCCAAAATGCATGAACTGTATCTGCAAATCCCCCTCATGATAGCGGCCCGCCTCCATCTGGGCAAGGATTATCATGCCTCGCTGAGTGTCGGCCCTTATGCGGCCATAGGTGTGGCAGGCAAGACCTCCGGCGAAACCTACGAATATAGTAGCAGTATCCAGGGAGGATACCAGTTCAAGATAGACACTTTCGGCAGCATGGTAGACGGGAAAATGGGTAACAACCGTTTCGATGCAGGTATTGCCTTGGGACTTACTTTTGAATACAGAAGATTCATCATCGGTGCAGAGACACAAGTGGGACTGGTAAAAGTCAATGAGCAGATAAACCAGATGATAGGTCATTCGGAAGAAGGAGGATATTTTCCCAAGAACTTCGCCGCATTCTTCACGCTGGGGTACCGGTTCTGGTAAGGGAACATTTTGCCATACAGAGTTGTTTAGTATACAAACAGATACTCAACAATATAAACTGAATAATATGGCAAAAAGAATTCCTATCCTGCTGGCAGCAATGACAGCCCTCACCTTCGCCCCTCAAACAGCAGAGGCATGTACCGGTATCACCCTGACGGCCAAAGACAATGCGCACGTCGTAGCCCGCACCATCGAATGGGGAGGCAGTGAGCTGAACAGCCAGTACGTCATCGTACCGCGCGGTTATTCGCAACAATCACTGACACCCGGAGGCAGTCTGTCCGGCATGGAGTTCACCTCACGCTATGGCTACGTAGGCCTGGCAGTGGAGCAAAAGGAGTTCGTGGCCGAAGGTCTGAATGAAGCCGGGCTCTCCGCCGGGCTGTTCTACTTTCCCGGATATGGCAAATATGAGGAGTACGACCCCACACGAAAAGCGTCGAGCATAGCCGATTTACAATTGGTATCATGGCTGTTGGGAAGCTTTTCTACTGTGGACGAGGTAAAGGAGGCTATTGAAAATGTAACGGTCATAGCCATTGACCCACGCGCCTCCACCGTACATTGGCGGATTGCAGACAAGACCGGCCGCCAACTGGTATTGGAGTTCATCGACGGACAGCCCCGTTTCTATGAAAACAAACTGGGAGTATTGACAAACTCCCCCGGCTTTGACTGGCAGATGACCAACTTAAACAATTATGTGAACCTCTACCCGGGCAGTGCCGAAAGCAAATCGCTGGGCAATGTGACTATAGCCCCTTTCGGTTCGGGAAGCGGCTTTTTGGGAATTCCGGGAGATGTGACTCCCCCTTCCCGCTTTATCCGTGCCGCTTTCTACCAGACTTCTACACCACCACAGAATACCGCACAGGAAACCGTTCTCCAATGTTTTCAGATACTGAATAACTTTGATATACCCGTAGGCATCGAGTTTCCCCTCGGCCAGGTTCCTGCCAATATTCCAAGTGCCACCCAATGGACATCGGCCACAGATATGACAAACGGTATCATCTACTATCGCACCATGTACAACAGTACAATCAGAAGCATTGATTTGAGACAGATAGACTTCGGGCGCATCGAGTACCATGCAGCTCCCCTCGATAAAGTGAAGCGGCAACCGATAGCTCCCGTGAAAATTGAATAGGGACGCAGAAACTTCAAGATTGCCGCTGTTGCAGTTGTTCCGCCTCCTTCCTCTTCATCTCCGCCAGCACCCCGCAGGTCAATGGAATGGCGAGGAAGAAGGTCAGCATGTCCGACGCCGCCTGGCACATCTCCACCCCTTTCAGTCCTAAGAAATAAGGAAGAATGAAGATGAGGGGGATGAAGAACAGCCCTTGACGGGCAGAGGAAAGTATCGTAGCGCGTACGGGCTTGCGGATAGTCTGCAGCATCATGTTGCTGACCACAATCCATGCACCCAACGGATAGGTGATGAACTGCCAGCGCAATGCTGCCGCACCGGTAGCTACAACAGCAGGGTCTCCCTTGCGGAAGATGGAGACAATCTCCTCGGCATATCCCATACCTGCCACCGCACAAACCAGCAAAAAGAAAAAGCCTACCTTCACACAGAACCAGAATCCTTGGCGCACTCTGGCATACAGCCCGGCACCATAATTGAATCCGCATACCGGTTGGAAGCCTTGCCCGAAACCAATTAGGAAAGCATTGATAAACATAGAGATACGCGTCACAATGGACATCCCTGCAATAGCTGCGTCACCATATGCACCGGCCGCCACGTTCAGCAAAATGGTTGCCACGCTTGCCAGTCCCTGCCGGGTGAGTGACGGAGTTCCACCCCCAATAATTTCCTTGATGAAAGCCAGTGTAGGCGTAAAGTTTCTGTAACGTATACGTATATTTCCTCCTCTGCGCCCCATATATAGCAAAAGGATGAAACTACATATCTGGCTGACTACTGTGGCAAGTGCGGCACCGGATATGCCCATATCGCATACAAAAATCAGGATAGGGTCGAGCACCACGTTGATGACCGCCCCACTCACAATCCCCACCATGGCATACGCCGCATTACCTTGAAAACGTATTTGGTTATTCAGCACCAATGAGGCGGTCATAAAAGGAGTACCCAGCAGAATGATTCCCAAATAGCGCTCCGTATACGGAAGAATAGTAGGCGTCGACCCCAAAGCAAGGGAAAGCGGTGTAAGGAACAGCAATCCCAGCACAGCCAGAGCCGCTCCGATAAACAAGGCAAAAAAGAAGCCGGTGGATGCCATCTTCTCGGCACTCTCCGTTTCCTGCGCCCCCAACTTACGGGAGATGTAGTTCCCCGAACCATGACCGAAGAAGAATCCCACAGCCTGGATAATGGACATCACAGAAAACACGATACCTACGGCAGCCGTAGACTGGGTATTTATTTTACCCACAAAATAGGTATCTGCCATGTTGTAGAAGGACGTCACCAGCATGCTGATGATGGTCGGCACAGCCAATGACGTAATCAGCCGGGGGACCGGAGTCGTCGTTAAGTGGACATAATTATCCTTTGCAGAATGGTGCATCATAGGAAATGGAATGACAAGACTATTTGCAGCAATTTCTCAATGGAGTACACTGTTACCGGCTCCTTGCCCGGTCGATGGAATACGAAGCTGCCGTCTCCCTTCAAATCTCCGGTTTCGATATAAATCTCCGATTCAACATTCCGGTTTGCCAGAATCCCGTTTCTCTGGAGTGCCTTGCGCACCATGGCATACTTCTGCCCGTGGCCCGCCAAGCGTATCTGGGAGGTATATTCATTGGCTACCCTGAACAGTCCCGTTTCCAAATCAAAGGCAATACCCTTACGGGCAAAGAAGTTGCTCAGGCTGCCGTTCAACGAAAGGTCCTCGGGAGTACCGATAGTTACGCCGTTCACCTTGTCCATCAGCCATATTTTGTCCGCTATCTGCAGGGCCAGTTCCAGGTCGTGAGTAGAAAGGAAAATCGTCTTGTCCGTTTGCCGGCTGAGCTGGTGAAGCAGTTGCATCATCTCTACTTTACTGGGAAAATCAAGGAAAGCTGTCGGTTCATCCAGATAGATGACGGGAGTTTCCTGGGCGAGCGCCTTGGCTATCATCACCTTCTGCCGTTCACCGTCACTCAGCGTATGCACCATGCGGTGTACCAGATGGGGAATGCCTACCAGGGCGATGGATTTGTCCACCACAGTCTTGTCCTCTTTCGAAAGAGTTCCCCAGAAACCGGTGTAGGGGCTACGCCCCAGACCTATCAGTTCTACGACGGACATATTGCGTATATCGCACTTCTCCGTCAGCACCACACTAATGACGCGCGAAAGCTGCTTGTCGGTATAGTCCCCAATCTCTTTTCCTTCAATAAATATGTTTCCTCCAAGTTTTGGCTGGAAGGCAGACAACGTACGAAGCAGCGTGGACTTCCCCACTCCATTAGCTCCCAACAAGCAAGTCAGCTCACCACTGTTGATTCCGGCGCAAATGCCGTCTGCCACCACTTTCACATCCCCCTTACCGGGGTAACCGATGGAAAGATTCTCTATATGTATGGTTTCCTTATTCATTCAATTCTCCTTTCCGTTTTCTAAAAAGTACAGAAGCCACTACCGGCGCACCTACCAGTGCCGTCACCGAGTTGACCGGCAAAGCTCCCTCGAAGCCGGGCATACGGGCTATCAGATTGCAGACCAATGCCAGGGAAGCGCCTACCAGCAATGTGGCAGGCATCAACACCCGATGGTCCGAAGAGTGGAAGATGGCACGGCACAGATGGGGAACCGCCAATCCGATAAACATAATCGGACCGCAATAGGCCGTTACAATAGCCACCAGCACACCGGAGCATGAGATAACCAGCAGGCGTGCCCGCTTGATGTTCAGTCCCAGATTGCGTGCATAGCCATCGCCCAGCAGCAACAGATTCATCGTCTTTATCAGCAGGAAGGACAACGGAAGCAGCACAGCCATGATGCAGACAAACAGCACCATCTGGTCGCCCGAAACACGGGCAAAGCTACCCAATCCCCAAATGACATATGCACGTATATCTTCCTCCACACTGAAATATTTCAATACGCCGATGACGGCACTTGCCACATAGCCTATCATCACACCGATTATCAGCAGCGTCACGTTGCCCTTCACCTTCTGGGAGACATAGACAATGAGCGCCATCACAGCCAGCGCACCGATAATGGCGGCAACCGACAAGGCAACCTCGCCCATATACCCCAAACGGCTCAATGCCACACCGCCCATCGCCCCGGACAGCAATA
>OJMG01001175.1_pt1 | contig 24985 bp, 20 predicted proteins | sample 1597141 | NCBI WGS metagenome assembly OJMG01 (sample SAMEA2452119, study PRJEB22498) | human gut metagenome | biome: human feces; feature: human gut; material: feces | place: Australia | collected 2012 | reverse complement strand
AAATTACATCAAGTCCTCCGACCACAGTAGAATAAAATTGGAAATCAACTCCAAAAGGAACCCTCAAAACCATGCAAATACATGGAAATTAAATAACCTGCTCCTGAATGATCACTGGGTCAACAATGAAATCAAGATGAAAATTAAAAATTATTTGGAGTGTGATATCCTCATCACCTCTATACCTAATATTCTTTGTGGCTATTGCTGTATTAGTTTTCTTATTTAGTACTACTAATAATGCTAATAAAAAACAAAGTAGAAAAACGTATTTACTAATTTATACAGCTTTCTTTATCTATCTTATTATTCAATATGGAGAAAGTTTCTCTACTTTAGTAGATTATGCTGTTAATCAAGTGTTTATTGGTTATTACTTTCCTAATATAGTAATATACATATGTATGCTTTTAATAGCAACTATCATTACTTTAGTAAGTATCTTTCATAAAAATATATCTAGAATAATTAAAGTGTTAAATTCAATTATTTATGGATTATTAATTTATTTCTTAATATTAATGTTAAGTATTGTTAATACGTTAAAAGTAGACGTATTTGATTTAAAAGAATTATATAGTAGTGATAAAGTTCGTAGTTTACTAGAATTTAGTATGTTTCTATTTGTAACTTGGGTGTTAGTCTTGGTAGTTTATCATTTCATTCGTAAATATCAAGAAAAGAAAAGAGAAGATACTAAAGAAGAATTTGTTAACTATAATGTTATTCATAACTTTGATGAAGAAAAAGTATTGTCACCTCGTAAAGAGTATACTTATTTTGAACAACCAAAAGTAGAATCACAAGAAGTAAAAGAAGAAAAGAAGGAAGAACCATTTACTATTGAGGAATATAAATTAATGTTAAAGGTTCTTAAAGAAGAAAAAATGAAGGAACAACAACAGGCTAGTGCATTAACAGAGTTAAATCGTTTATATCAAAGTATTGGAGAATAGAAAAAATCTATTCTTTTTTTTGCCATTGCTAGCATTAACTGTTAATTTAAGATATAATTAATATGGGAATGAGGGAAGAGAAGATGGATTTAGAAAATTTAAATAAAGAGCAAAAGAAAGCAGTATTATATAATGAAGGACCTCTTCTTATTCTAGCAGGAGCAGGTAGTGGTAAGACTAAAGTTTTAACTACTAAGATAGCATACTTAATTAAAGAAAAAAATATATCACCTTATGAAATACTTGCTATAACATTTACTAATAAAGCAGCTAAAGAGATGAAGGAAAGAGTAGAAAATTTAATTGGTGAAGAAGCTCGTTTTATTCAAATATCTACTTTTCATTCTTTTGGTCTTAAGCTATTAAGAGAAAACTGTAAAGCCTTAGGATATGATTCTAATTTCGTTATAATGGATAGTGATGATTCTTTAGTAATAGTTAAAAAAATAATGAAAGATTTAAATTATGACATAAAACAATTTAGTCCAAAAGCAGTTAAGAATAAAATAAGTAGTTGTAAAAATGAGTTGATGACACCTAATGATTATGAGAAGTATGTAGCAGGTGATTTTGATCAGATAATATTAGATGTTTATAGAAAATATGAAGAAAAATTAAAGAGTAGTAATGCTGTTGACTTTGATGACTTATTATTACTACCTATAAAACTATTTAGAAAACATAAAGATATTTTAGAAATGTATCAAAATAGATATAAGTATATTTTAATAGATGAGTATCAGGATACTAATGAAGCTCAATATATATTATCGAAAATGATAAGTGCCAAATATAAAAATATTTGTGTAGTAGGAGATGCAGATCAAGCAATATATGGTTTTAGAGGTGCTAATTATAAAAATATTTTAAACTTTGAAAAAGATTATTCTAATGCCTTGAGTATTAAACTAGAACAAAACTATAGATCTACTAAAAATATCTTGGATGCAGCTAACTGTGTTATTAAAAATAATCAGAGTAGAAAAGAAAAGAATCTTTGGTCAACTAAAGGTGATGGTGAGAAGGTTACTTATTATAGAGCTTATGATCAATTAGATGAAGCCCATCAAGTAGCTAGTTTTATAAAAAAGATACAAGATAGTGGTAAAAGTCTTAGTCAAGTAGCTATACTTTATAGAACTAATGCACAGTCACGTGTAATGGAAGAAGAATTACTAAAAGATAGTATTCCTTATCATATAGTAGGAGGTTTAAGTTTCTATTCAAGAAAAGAAATTAAAGACTTATTAGCATACTTAAAACTAATCTATAATGAAAAAGATGATGTTAGTTTCTTAAGAGTTATTAATACACCTAAAAGAGGAATAGGACTAAAGACTATTCAAGCTTTACAGACTAGAGCTGACATAAATAACTCTAGCTTATTTGATGCGATTGATGGTGGTAAAGAACAATCATTTAAAGATTTAATCTTATCACTAAAGAAAGTATCAGAAACGGTAAGTCTTACAGAGCTAATTGATAAAGTATTGGATGCTAGTGGAATTAGAAAAGAACTAGAAGCGGAAAAAAGTATAGAAGCTGAAGTTAGACTTGAAAACTTAAAAGAATTTAAATCAATTACCAAGGCTTTTGAAGAAAGATTAGGTCTAGTATCATTAGAAGACTTTTTATACGAAATAAGTTTAGTAAATGATAAAGATGAATATAGTGAAGCTAAGGATAAAGTAAGTTTAATGACAGTTCATTCTGTTAAAGGACTTGAGTTTGATATAGTATTTGTTATCGGACTTGAAGAAGGTATTTTTCCTCATATGAATAGTTTATATAGTAGTTATGATGTTGAGGAAGAAAGAAGACTTTGTTATGTTGCTATAACAAGAGCAAGAGAAAAATTATATCTATTTAATGCAAGGCGAAGAGTACTATTTGGTAATGAACAAATTAATCCACCAAGTAGATTCTTAGGAGAAATAGATAAAGATTTATTAGAAACTAATACGGTGGCAAGGAAAGAATCAGAAAAGAAGATAGATGTAAATAGTGTCTTAAGAGATGAAGAGATTGATTATCAAATAGGTGACTATGTTGTGCATGATCATTTTGGTAGAGGCAAGGTAGTAGATGTTACTAATTCATTAGTTACAGTTGCATTCCCAATACCATTTGGGGTTAAAAAACTATTAAAAAATCATAAAAGTTTAGCAAAAATTTAGGAGGGTTTAAAAAATGGAAAACAAAATAAGACAAGGATATCAATTAGAGGTAAGTAAAAATTTAGTTCATCGCTTAGAAGGAAAATTAGTAAGTAATTGTGGAAATAGTGAAATTGAACTAAGTAAGAATGAACTATCAGCATTTAATAGATTTATTGTAGTTAAAGGAAATATATTAAATGCTAAGAAATTAACAATAGATTATTCATTAGATGAAGGATTATTTACAGCAAAAATGAAAAAAACAGGGAAGAAAGGTAATGAGTATACTACTGCTTTAGTACAAAGTGAATCTTTAATCAATACACTTAATAATTTAAATGACTATTTAGCTTGGTATGGGAAAGATACAGAACAATCTATTGATAAAATTATGGCTAATTTAGATAAAGAATATAATTTAGTATTATTAAATAATGCTTGTAGTTTTATAAAAACAGATAGTAACTACCAAAATCTATTAATAAGTAAAGCAGGAGAAAAAACAGCCAGTATTTTTACTATGTTTCCTAACATTATGAAAAAATTATCAGATAATGATACCATGATAATGGCTATTATGAAAGAAAATGATAAATATATTATTAAAGAAAAAGACTTTTTAACTGGCAAAGAGGAAAGAAGTAGAGGATATACTGATTTACTAGAAGGCTTAGTTATAACTGATAAAAATTTAGAAAGAGAAAAGAAGGGAAGAAAAATTTATGCAAAAAACATTATTAGTAATGGCTGCAGGAATGGGTAGCCGATTCGGAGGACTTAAACAAATAGAACCAATGGGACCTAATGGAGAGTTTTTAATAGACTATTCAGTTTATGATGCAAAGTTAGCAGGATTTACTAAAATTGTCTTTATTATTAAAGAAGAAAATTATGACATATTTAAAGAAACAATAGGAAAAAGAGTAGAACCTTATATTGAAACAGAATATGTTTTTCAAGATGATTCTAATCTAAAAGAAAAATATAAAGATTTACAAACAAGAGTAAAACCACTTGGAACTGGGCATGCTATATTATGTGCAAAAGATAAAGTAAAAACACCATTTGCTATTATTAATGCAGATGACTTTTATGGAAGAGATGCTTATGTAGTAGCTAGTAAATACTTAGATAAAATTGACGATAAGCATTATGCTGTAGTAGGTTATAAAGTTGGTAAAACACTTAGTCCTAATGGGGCAGCTAAAAGAGGAATCTGTAAAGAAGAAAATGGTAAATTAAAAGATTTAATTGAGAGTAGTGTAGAGAAAATTAATGATAAAATAATTGCAAAACCATTAGATGGTGACACTGAGTTTACAGTAGAAGATGATTCACTAGTCTCAATGAATATGTTATTATTTACCCCAAAGATTTTTGACTATTTAGAAGAGAAATTAACAAAGTTTTTAGAGATTAATAAGAACGATTTATCTAAATGTGAATTTTTAATACCGGATGTAGTAAAAGATGCTATAAAAGAAGATAGGGTAAAAGTTGATTTATTAAGTACGAATGCTATTTGGCATGGAGTAACTTATAAAGAAGATAAAGAAGAAGTAGTTAAGGCAATAAATGAATTAATAAAAGAAAAAGTTTATCCAAATAAACTATGGTAAGGGAGAAAAATATGATACAAGAATCAATAGAGAGAATGAATGAATTAATAGATATCTTAAATGATGCTAATTATAACTATTATGTAAAAGATAATCCAACTATTACAGATCAGGAGTTTGATAAGTATCTAAGAGAATTAGAGACTATTGAGAAAAATCATCCAGATTGGAAAAGAAATGATTCTCCTACTTTACATGTTGGTGGAGAAGTAATAGATTCATTTAAAAAGATAGAACATACTATTCCTATGCTTTCTTTAGGTGATGTATTTAGTGAAGAAGAGATACTTGCTTTTCTAGAGCGGATAGAAGCTAATGGATTTCATCCAGAGTATGTTTGCGAATTAAAGATAGATGGTTTATCAGTTTCTCTTCATTATGAAGATGGTATTCTTGTATCAGCTTCTACTAGAGGTAATGGAGTAGTAGGAGAAGATATTACTCATAATGTTAAGACTATTAAAAGTATTCCTCTTAAATTGAAAGATGCTGTAACTATTGAAGTACGTGGCGAAATATTTATGAGTAAGGATACTTTAAAAAGACTAAATGAGGAAAGAAAAGAAAAGAATCTTCCTTTATTACAGAATACTAGAAATGCGGCCGCTGGTTCTATTAGACAATTAGATTCTAAGGTAGCTGCTAAACGTAATCTAGATGCTTTTTTGTATCATTTACCAAATCCTTTAGACTATGGAATTAAGACACATCATGAAGCTTTAGAATATTTTAATAAGCTAGGATTTAAAACTAATCCTAATAATAGAGTGGTTAAAAATATAGATGAAGTAATGTCATATATTCATGAAAAAGCAGCTATTAGAGATAGTCTTCCTTATGATATTGATGGTATTGTTATAAAAGTTGATTCTATTGAGACTCAACAAAAACTAGGTTATACTGCTAAGACACCTCGTTGGGCTATTGCATACAAATTCCCTGCCACTGAGGTATTAACTAAGCTAGAAGATATTATCTTTACAGTAGGAAGAACTGGTCAAATAACTCCTAATGCTATTTTGGAACCAGTTATTGTAATGGGTAGTACTATTAGAAGAGCTACTCTTCATAATGATATGTATGTGAAAGAAAAAGGCTTAAAAATAGGAGATATAGTATCTATTAGAAAAGCAGGAGATGTAATTCCAGAAGTAGTAGAAGCTAAAAAAGAAAGAAGAAATGGTAATGAAAAAGACTTTGTAATGATTAGTGAATGTCCTATCTGTGGTACTAAGTTAGTAAAAAAAGATGAGCAAGTTGATTATTACTGCCCTAATAAACTATGTCCGGCAAGACATGTTGAAAGCTTTATTCACTTTGTTTCAAAAGGAGCAATGAATATTCAAGGACTAGGTGACCAGATAATGGAAGACCTTTATAATTTTAATTTTATAAGAGATATTAGTGATATATATTTATTAAAGAATCATAAAGAGGACTTAGTAAACTTAGAAGGATATGGAGAAAAATCTATTAGTAAACTACTTGAGTCAATAGAAGAAAGTAAGAAAAACTCCCTAGAAAGATTACTATTTGGGTTAGGTATTCCTCATGTAGGAAAAGAAAAAGCTAAGATATTAGCAGAGAAGTTTGAAACTATAGATAAATTAGCTAAAACTACTTTAGATGAATTAATAGATATTGATGATATTGGTTCCATTATTGCTAGTTGTGTGGTAGAATATTTTAGCGACTCTACTAATTTAGAATTAATTAATAAATTAAAAGAGTTAGGACTTAATATGAAATATCTTGGTAAGAAGAAAGTGTTAGATGAAAACTTTGCTGGTAAAAGATTTGTTTTAACAGGAACATTAAAAGAATTAACTAGAGATGTAGCAAAAGATAATATTGTAACAAGAGGTGGAAAGTGTATAGAAAGTGTTTCATCTAAAACTGATGTAGTAATAGTAGGAGAAAATCCAGGTAGTAAATATGATAAAGCTAAATTACTTGGTATTCCTATTTGGAGTGAACAAGATTTCTTGGATAAGTTAAGAAAGGAAAATGAGTAGTATGGGATTAAAACTTGAAAATGATAATCACAGTGGTTTTGACGATAGTAATTATGTAACTATTGATGAAGAAAAAAAGTTAAAGAAAAAATTTACTATTATCATGATAGTCGCTTTAGTATTAGGTACTCTTATATTTATAGATATTTTAGTAGCAAATTATACTAGTGTAGGACCATTTCTTGCAGTTAAAGTAAAAACTCATAATGATGGTGGAACTAAAGAATATTATGGATTAGGATATAAAGTTATCAAATATAAAGTTAAAGATGGAAGAAATACTACAGTGGTAGGTAGCTGGACACTTAAGTATGATCCAACAACTAAGGCTACTACCGTAGAAGAGTTAGGTATTTCTTTTAGAAATAATACAAAGGAAGCATTGAAGGATTCTTATAAACAGTTCTTTATAGTGACTGGTAAGATAGATTCTATTGATAAGACTAATAAGAAAGTAGTCCTTATCTATGAAGATAAAGATGGTGGTAATTATACTACAAAGGCAGAGTTTTACTTGAAAAACATATCTAAGTTAAAAAAATATAGTAAAGGTGATACTATAACTATAAGTGGAACTTTTACTAAGTATACTCCTAAGAAAAATAATATAGTAAGAACTCTTTCTTTCAATAATGGTACAATTATTTAATTTTGATTAAAATTAGTTGAATAACCACTCAAAGTTTGGTAAACTAAGTCTATAAGATAAGGAAAGTAGGTGCTAGCCATGTTGTCAAGTAATATGCCAAGTTTACAATTAGTTAACATGGGGGGGGGGCATTTAGACAGTATAACTACTTTCTTTTACTATGGAGTAAATAGAGTTTTACTCTTTTTCTATTTGGGAGGTAGTTATGAAAGCTAAGAAAGAAAGTATAGTTTTATCAGTAATATTACTTTGTCTAATACTAATAGCAGTAGGGATGAGTTATGCTTTTTTAAAGACTAGTTTCTTTGGTAGTAATACTAGTGTTTTAAAAGTAGGAAGTTTATCGTTAATACTAGATGAAACATCAGGTAATGCTATAACCGTAGAAGATGGGACACCAATGTATGATAGTGAAGGAGTAAAACAAGATAATTATTTTACTTTTGCACTAAAGAATAATGGAACATTAGATTCATCTTATACGATATATTTAGAAAATCAACCTTTAGATGATGGTGATATAAGAGTAGGTCAAAGTTATGTTCATTATAATCTAGAAAAAGATAGTAGTGTTTTACCTGCTAAAGCTTTAGAAGGAGATCAAGCGATAGATAAAGGAATAATTAAGAAGAATCAAACAATTAATTATAAGATGAGACTATGGTTTGCAAGTGATATACCTCAGTCAGAAGAAAATAAAGTATTTAAAGCAAAACTAAATATAGTAGGTAATCAAAATACTAAAATGATGTCTAGTAGTTTAGGATTAACTAACGATGAAAGAAAGTCAGTTACTAAAATAGTATTTCAAGATTCTATAAAAAGTATTGATAATGAATCAAAAGTATGGGATACATCAGCAGCTAAAAATAAAACAGTAATGGCAAGATTAGTACCAAACACAGATGATAATACAACTAATACATTATATATACAGTCTAATGGTGAAACCTTTGCTAATTATAGTAGTACCAATTTGTTTGCTAATATGAGTAAGTTAAAGACAATTGAAAATATAGAACTATTAAATACTTCAGAAGTAACTAATATGAATGGCTTTTTTAGGGGGAATAACAATTTAGAAGCAATAGATCTAAGTCATTTTGATACATCTAACGTAACAAATATGACAAGTATGTTTGATAACTGTGCTAAACTTACAAATCTAAATCTTGGTAATTTTGATACATCAAAAGTAACAAATATGGCAAGTATGTTTCAACGATGCAATGGTTTAACTAATATAAATTTAAGTAGCTTTGATACATCTAACGTAACTAATATGGGAAGTATGTTTTCTTACTGTAGTAGTTTAAATACCCTTGATATAGCAAATTTTGACACTTCTAATGTAGTATCTATGGGTTATATGTTTAATATCTGTGAGAATTTGACTAGTCTTAATTTGAGTAATTTTAATACAGCAAAAGTAACTAGCATGGTAGGAATGTTTGTAAGATGTTCTAACTTAATTGATTTGGATGTTAGTAGCTTTGATACATCTAATGTTACTGATATGAAAGAAATGTTTACTAATTGTCAAAAATTAACTAAATTAAATGTTGCTAATTTTAAAACATCCAAAGTAACAAATATGAACTTTATGTTTCGAGAGTGTAAGGCTTTAAACAATCTAGATGTTAGTGGTTTTGATACTTCAAATATTACTAATATGAGTGGTATGTTTAGTAATTGTAGTAGTTTAACAAGCCTAGATGTAAGTCACTTTGATACAGGAAAAGCAACACTTATGAATAATATGTTCTACGGTTGTAATAGTTTGACAAGCCTAGATGTAAGTCACTTCAATACTTCAAATGTTACTAATATGAATAGTATGTTTTGGGAGTGTGAAAAATTAACAAACTTAGATGTAAGTCACTTTGATACTTCTAATGTTACTACTATGGATAATATGTTTGCTTATAGTAAGGAGTTAAGAGAACTTAATCTCGCTAATTTTGATACTTCAAATGTTGTTAGTATGTGGCGAATGTTAGCTTGTTTAGAAAAAATAACTACAGTAGATGTAAGCCATTTTAATACATCGAAAGTAACTAATATGCAGCAAATGTTTGATGGTTGTAGGAGTATGACCGAATTAGATGTAAGTAAATTTGACACTTCAAATGTTACAAATATGAATGCAATGTTTAGAAACTGTCAAAGTCTAAAAATACTAGATGTAAGTCACTTTAATACTTCAAAAGTAACTAATATGGGGAATATGTTTTTATCACTTAATATAACAGAAATAGATGTATCTAATTTTGATACAGCAAATGTTACTGATATGTCTTATATGTTTACTTGGTGTCAATATTTGACTGATTTAAACTTAAGTAACTTTAATACATCGAAAGTAACTAATATGCGAAATATGTTTCAAGATTGTAAAAGATTAACTAATTTAAATCTTAAGGATGCTACATTTGATAATGTTACTAATTATACTAATATGTTTGTAAGTGTTCCAACTGCTATAAAAGTAATAACTAAGAATGAAACAACAAAAGCTTGGTTAACCGATAAACTAGGTAGTGGGGCAACTATAACTATTGCTTAAATTTAAAAAGTGTTTGCTTTCTTAATAACAATATAGTAAAATTATGTTGAAGAGAGGGATATTAATGAATCAAGAAATAGATAATGCAGTAGAGAAGATGAAAGCTACTGTTAATAACTTAGAAAAGAAATTTGGAATTGTTAGAGCAGGAAGAGCTAATCCTTCTAGTTTAGATGGGGTTATGGTTGAATATTATGGTCAAATGACACCTTTAAAACAACTTGGAACTATTTCTGTTCCTGAAGGGAATCAATTACTTATTAAACCTTTTGATAAGAGTTGTCTAAAGAATATGGAAAAGGCAATTATTGCTGCTAACTTAGGATATAATCCTAGTAATGATGGGGAAACTATTAGAATAGTAGTACCAGCTCTTACAGAAGAAAGAAGAAAAGAACTTGTTAAGCAAGTTAAAGCTTTAGCAGAAGAAGCAAAGGTTGCTATTAGAAATATTAGACGTGATGCTAATGAAAAAATAGAAAAAGAAGAGTTAGCAGAAGATGAAGAAAAATCACTTAAAAATGATATTCAAGATTTAGTAAATGAATATAATAAAGATATTGAAAGACTTCTTAAAGAAAAAGAAGAGGAATTAATGACAATTTAATAAATTTGTGATAATATAAGCATTAAATCAATGAGAAGGAAGTAGTAGGAGAGTAATAAAAGTTAAAGAGAGATTATGGTTGGTGCAAATAATCCTTTTATCCTTTGAATTCATCCTTTGAGTCTTAAAGTAAAACTTTAAGCGTTACTCGCGTTAAGAGATTAGAGTGTATAGAAAACTATAAAATAAGGTGGTACCACGGATATATTTCGTCCTTAGTTTATAGTTTTTCTTTTGGTTAGGGGGAATTTATGAAAAAATTTATTTGGGATTTAGATGAAACACTTTTAAGTGGTGATTTTTCTTATGAGAATATTTATTTTAAAGAAAAACTGCAAGGTCAAGATATAGAATGTTTTTTACAAAATAAGCATGATTATTTGATGGAATATGAAAGAACTTTCTTTAAATATGATGTTAAATTGCTTAGTGATTTTTTAAGTTTAAAAAGTGGTATTGTAATTGATGAAACAGTAATTAGGGGTTGGAATGAACATAATAAAACTATTCCTGATACCATTCATATGGGAGCAGAAGAAGTACTTTCTTATTTACAAAGTAAGGGATATCAAAATATTCTTTATACTAATTGGTTTAAAGATGTGCAAGAAGAAAGATTAAGAAGAGCTAATTTATTAGAATACTTTAGTGAAATCTATGGTGGAGAGCTTGCTATTAAACCTAATGCTGTTGGATATAAGAAAATAATTAAAGATGTAAATCCTACTGAAGTAGTGATGATAGGTGATAATATCATAAATGATGTTTTAGTACCAAGAAGTATTGGGATAACTTCATATCATTATGACCCATTAGATAAAAATAACGATAAAAATAAAATTAAAACATTAGGAAAAATAAAGGAGATGTATTAGATGAATATAGAAGAAATTAAGAAAAATATAGAAGATGAATTAGATAGCTGTAAAGATATGAAAAGTCTTAATGATTTAAAAGTTAAGTACTTAGGAAAGAAAGGTATTATTACAGAACTTAGTAGTAAAATTAAAGAAATACCAAATGAAGAGAAGAAAGAGTTTGGTATGAAGATGAATGAATTGAAGACTAGTTTTAATTCATTATATGATAGTAAGAAGACTTTCTTTGAAGAAGAAGCTCTTAATGAAAAGTTAGCTAGTGAAAGTATTGATGTAACACTTCCTGCTACTCATATAGAAATAGGTAGTCCTAATATCTTAGAGAAACTAGTAGAAGATATGGAAGAGTTATTTATGTCAATGGGATACGATGTTATTGATGGACCAGAAATAGAAGAAGATAAATATAACTTTGAACTTTTAAATATACCTAAGGGTCATCCAGCAAGAGATGCTCAAGATACTTTCTATTTAAAAGATGATGAGATTTTACTTCGTAGTCAAACATCTCCTGTTCAAGTTAGAACAATGTTAGAAACTAAGGGAGAAAAACCAGTTAGAATGATATGTCCTGGTAAGACTTATCGAAGAGATGATGATGATGCAACTCACTCTCATCAATTTATGCAGATAGAAGGATTATTAGTTGATAAGAATATTCATCTAACAGATTTAAAAGGTACTTTTGAAATAGTTGCTAAAAGACTATTTGGAAGTGACACTGAAGTTAGATTAAAGCCTAGTTATTATCAGTTTACCGAACCATCTGTAGAGTTAGATATTAGTTGTTTTAATTGTAAAGGTAAAGGTTGTGCTATTTGTAAAAATAGTGGTTATATAACAGTAGCAGGTGCTGGAATGGTTCATCCTAATGTCTTAAGAAACTGTGGTTATGACCCAGCTGTTTGGTCTGGTTTTGCCTTTGGCTTTGGAGCAGAACGACTTGCTATGTTAAAGTATGGTATTACAGATATTAGAACTTTTTATATGACTGATTTAAGATGTAGTAAAACTTTTGATAGAAAGGAAGATAATAATGATTAATTTAGAATGGGTAAGTGATTATATTGATATTTCTGATTTAACACCTAAAGAACTAGCTAAAAGAGTAACAGAAAGTGATATTAATGTCGAAAAAGTAATTACTAATCATATAGATAACTTAGTAATCGGAGAAGTAGTAGAATGTATTAATCATCCTGATAGTGATCACTTACATATCTGTAAAGTAGATGTTGGTAAGGAAACATTACAAATAGTATGTGGTGCTCCTAATGTTAGAGTGGGTTTAAAAGCGATAGTTGCACTAGTTGGAGCTGTTTTACCAGGTGACTTTGAAATTAAGAAAAGTAAGATTAGAGGAGTAGAATCTAATGGTATGCTTTGTGCTTTATATGAGTTAGGACTTGAAGAGAAGAATGATACTACTTATAGTAAAGGTATTTATGAAGGAGATAGTCATTTAAAAGTAGGAGATGATGCTTTAAAAGCTTTAGACTTAGAATCAACTGTTTTGGAACTTGATATTCATAAGCATCGTAATAATGATTGTTACTCTCATATTGGTTTTGCATATATTGTAAGTGCTATTTTAAATAGAAAGGTAACTCTACCAGATACTAGTTTTAAAGAAATAGATGATAGTATAGATAAACGTTTTAGTCTAGAAGTAGCAACTGATAAATGTAGTTATTATCTAGCTAGAATGGTTAAAGATGTTAATATTAAAGAATCACCAGAATTTATCAAAAAAAGATTAGTAGCAGCAGGTATGCGACCAATTAACAATGTAGTAGATATTTCTAATTATGTAATGTTAGAGTATGGTCAACCACTTCACTTCTTTGATTATGATAAGTTAGGATCTAAAGTCTTAGTAAGAGATGCCAAAGATAAGGAAGAAATTACTACTCTTGATAATAAGGAAAGAATTTTAACTAGTAATGATATTGTAATAACTGATACTATAAATCCTGTTTGTATTGCTGGTGTAATGGGTGGAATTGATACTGAAGTAACAGATAACACTAAAACAATTCTAATAGAAAGTGCTATCTTTGATTCTGTTAGTATTAGAAATACAGCTTCAAGATTAAATCTTCGTAGTGAAGCATCTATTAGATATGGAAAAGGTCTAAACTATGAATATACAGAAATGGCTATTAAAAGAGCTTGTCATCTATTAGAAAAATATGCTGATGCTAAAATTCTAACAGGTATAGTTAAATACGATAACGTTGATAAAAAGCCAAAAGAAGTAGAGTTTAGAGCAAGTGAAGTTAATAATCTTTTAGGAATAGAAATTAGTGAAGCAGATATGGAAAAAGAAATGGATAGATTAGGTTTTAGTTATACTTTAAAGAATAAAGTGTTTAAAGTAGTAATCCCTAATAGAAGACTTGATATTGAACCTAATGTAAATGATATAGCCGAAGAAATTGTAAGACTTTATGGTTACCATAACTTAACTTCATCTCTTCCTATTGTATCTATCAAGAAAGGTGAGTATAAAGGAGATATTAAGTATCGTAAGTTTATCTCTAAAAGACTTAGAATGAAAGGTTTAACTGAGACTAAAACTTATACTTTAACATCACCTAGTATGGCTTCTATGTTTGATTATGAACATAAAGAAAAATTAGTTCTTCCAAACCCTATGAGTGTTGATAAATCTGTTGTTAGAACTAGTATTATTCCATCCCTAATAAATGTTTATAACTATAATAAAGCGAGAAAAGTAGATGACATCTTCTTATATGAAATAAGTAAAACTTATGATAAAAACTATCAGGAAGAATCTAAGATTGCTGGACTATTAAAAGGTAATATTGTTAAATCAGCTTGGAATGGTAATATAAAATGTGATTTTTATGTTACTAAAGGTATCGTAGAAGATATCCTTAAATCTTTAGGATTTAATAATCGTTATACTTTTGTTCCTATGGAGTTACCTAATATTCATAAAGGAATATCAGCTAGTATTTTACTAGATGGAGAAATGTTAGGTATCATTGGAAGAGTTCATCCTAATACTTTAAAAGATGAAGTATATGTCTTTGAACTTTCTTTAAATAAATTAATGCGTAAAGTAAAACCAATTAAGTTTAAGGAACCATCTAAGTATCCTAGTATTGAAAAAGATGTTGCTTTCTTAATAGATAGGAATATTAATTCTCTTGAAATAGAAAAAATGATAAAGAAATACTCATCAAGGTTATTAAAAGATATAAATGTATTTGATGTTTATCTTGGTGATAATATTGCTAAAGATAAAAAATCAATTGCTTTTAAACTTACTTATCAAGATGATACTAAAACTCTAACAGATGATGAGGTAATGACTGATTTTCATAAGATGATAGAGAATGTTACTAAGGAATTTAACTGTGAGATTAGGGATAACTAATGGATAAGAAAGAAACATTAATTAATCAGTTTAAAACTTATGTTGGAGCATATTATGGTGTTAATAGTGTAGATGAATATGATTTAAAAGTTTATGTTTTAAAAGAAATAGAACAAGATATAAAGAATTTTATTAAAATAAATGAACTTGATAAGAAAGAATGTTTATTACTTGCTAAAGAAGTAGAAGAAAAAGTATCTTTAAAAACAAAATTACAAGATAGTCTTTTAATTCTTTATAAAATGAATGCTTCAATGGAACTTATCTTTATGATTAAAAGTAAATTAAAAAAATATAAGTAGTAAAAATTACCAGTAAAGAAAATCTGAAAATGAGACATTTTATTAATGGAGGTGTCGAAATTTGAAAAAGATTTTCTTTTTTGTGTTAGTTATTTTTTTGTTGCTATTAATTACTAATACAAAAGCTTTAAATAGATATAGAGGTAGTAAGGAAGTGAAAGTAGTTGTTTCTTTTACTAATAGTAGTGTAACTACTAATGATATTAATGAAAAAATGTTATTTGATTATAAAATTATTTCTTATAAACCTAAGTTAGTACTTTCTTATTATGATGAGTCAATATTAAAGAAACTTAATGATTTTACTTTTACAGACATAGAAGAAGGCAGAAAAAGATATTTAGAAATACTTAGACAATATGGATTATATAGTGATATAGAAAAAATAGAATGTTTTGGTATACCACTTGCTAGTGTTACTATTTATACAAGAATTGATAATCTAAATAAAATAAAATATGAAACATCTATTTAACTAAATATTAGGTAGCTTATAAAACTAATAATTCAAAAGTTGTTTTCTTAACTAAATTAATGTATACTCTAGATGTGGTGATTTACGATGGAACAAAAAAATATACGTAATTTTTCAATTATAGCTCATATTGATCATGGTAAGAGTACTTTAGCGGATAGATTGATTGAGTTAACTGGGGCACTTGATCAAAGACAGATGAAAGATCAAATACTTGATTCTATGGATATTGAAAGGGAACGAGGTATTACTATTAAGTTAAATACAGTTACTTTAAACTATAATTATCAAGGAGAAACTTATCAATTAAACTTAATTGATACACCAGGTCATGTTGATTTTTCTTATGAAGTAAGTAGAAGTTTAGCATCTTGTGAAGGAGCTTTATTAGTAGTAGATGCTCATGAAGGAATAGAAGCTCAAACACTTGCAAACCTTTATTTAGCACTTGATCATAATCTTGCTATTATTCCAGTAATTAATAAAATAGATTTACCAAATGCTGAGATAGAAAAGGTTGAAGGAGAGTTAGAAGCTCTTGGCTTTGATAAAAAAGATATCTTAAAAATAAGTGCTAAGACAGGGCAAGGGGTACCTCTTGTTCTTGAAAAAATAGTAACTGAACTACCTAGTCCTAAAGGGGATAGTGAAAAGCCTTTAAGAGCTTTAATCTTTGATAGTATTTATGATTCTTATAGAGGAGTATTAATGGCTGTTAGAGTCTTTGATGGTAGACTTAAAGTAGGAGATATGATCTCTATGTTACAAACTGATACTAGTTATGAAGTGTTATCACTATTTATAAATACTCCTAAAGAAAAAGAAATAAATGTTTTAGAAACAGGAGAAGTAGGATATGTTTATGCATCTATTAAAAGTATCAATGATATTCATGTAGGAGATACCTTAACTACTACAAAAAACAAAAATGAGATAGAAACTCTTCCTGGGTATCAACCTATGAAAAGTATGGTTTACTGTGGACTATATCCAATAGAAACTAGTGAGTTTGAACTATTAAGAAATGCTTTAGCTAAATTAAAACTAAATGATGCTGCCTTAACCTTTGAACCAGAAACATCTCTTGCTTTAGGATTTGGTTTCCGTTGTGGTTTTTTAGGACTTTTACATATGGATGTTACTAAAGAACGTCTTGAAAGAGAGTTTTCTATCTCTTTAATAGCAACAGCACCATCCGTTAAATATCAAGTACTTTGTCAAGATGGAACAACTACTATGGTAGAGTCACCCTTCCAAATGCCAGATAAGAGTAAAATAAAAGAAATAAAAGAGCCTTATGTAAAAGCTCATATCTATACACCTAAAGATTATATTGGACCAATTATTGAACTTTCTAATGAAAAAAGAGGAATCATGGAGACGATTGATTATATAACTGATCAAAGAGTAGTAGTTGTCTACCTATTTCCTTTATCAGAAATAATTTATGATTTCTTTGATAGATTAAAATCTATTACTAAAGGTTATGCTTCCTTTGATTATGAATTTATTGAAGATAGAGTAAGTGATTTAGTTAAACTTGACGTCTTATTAAATGGTGAAGTAGTAGATGCTCTTAGTATGATTGTTCATCGAAGTTTTGCTGATAAAAAAGGAAGAGAACTAGTAGAAAGACTAAAAGAAGTTATTCCAAGACAATTATTTGAGGTACCTGTACAAGCTAGTATAGGTGGAAAGATAATTGCAAGAACAGATATTAAAGCTTTAAGGAAGAATGTTTTAGCTAAATGTTATGGTGGAGATATTACTAGAAAGAAAAAGCTTTTAGAAAAACAAAAAGAAGGAAAGAAAAAGATGAAACGACTAGGTTCTGTTGAAGTACCTCAAGAAGCTTTCCTTGCTTTATTAACTAAAGATAAAAATTAAAATGATTAGTCATTAAAATAGATATAAATTATTCTTAAAATTACATCTAAATTTTCTAAATAAGAGTAGTGAGTAGAATCTTTAAAGACAATAAGCTCACTATTCTTTATTTCCCTCTTCATTAAAATACCATCCCTTAAAGGAGTATCATAATCTTTATCTCCCCAAATTAGTAAAGTTTCTGTCTTTATATTAATAAGGTAATCAGTAAGGTCTAAATTAACAATATTTTTAAAAGTTTCTCTTTCTTCTTTATTTAGAGATTTATAATCACTAGAAGCAAACATCTTAAAGATTTTATCCTTATATCTAGTTCTATATTTTAAAGGAATAACTCTAGCTAGTTTTTGTAATAACTTATAACTTTTTAATCTAAACCATTTAGCTATTGTCATCTTAGGTTTTATACCAGCGCTATCTATTAGTAATAACTTTTTAACTCTTATATTATATAAACCAGTTAAAAGAATAGCAATTCTTCCTCCAAAAGAGTGAGCTATTATATAAGGATTAGTAATTTTCTCTTTATCAAATAAAGTAATAATAAGAGCTGTATAATCATGCATAGTTAAAACCTTCTTAGGGAATGGTGTTTTACCAAAACCTGGATAGTCTACAATATAGATAGTATAATTATTCTTTAGAGAATCGATCATTGTTTTAAAAGTATCTTTAGTATTACCCCAACCAGGTAGAATTACAATTATATCCTTTTTATTACCAATCTTGTCATAGTAAAGTTTAGTATTCTTATAAGTAATGTACATAATAATCACCTAATTTATCATATGAAATAATTTAAAATAGGTGATATTGACAAATAGAATTAATAATACTATAATCAATTCATAAATCGGTGAAACAGAAGAGTAAGTATAACTTAATCTTTAAGAGAATAGTTGGTGGTGTGAAACTATAGATTAACTATACTGAATGGACTGATTGAGAGACTACCGAAATAATAGTAGGCTAGTACGGAGTGTTCCTTCGTTAACAAAGAATCATATATGTTCGTATATGAAATTATTATTAGGTGGCATAATAAGTATTAAATCTTATCCTATAATGGATGGGATTTTTATTTTGGAAAGAGGTTAAAATATGGAAAAGAAAAAAATAGTATTAACAGGTGAAAGACCAACTGGACCTTTGCATATCGGACACTATGTTGGATCATTAAAAAGTAGAGTAAAAATTCAAAATGAAGGTGATTATGATGAGATGTATTTGTTTGCAGCAGATGCCCAAGCTTTAACAGATAACTTTGATAATCCAAAGAAAGTAAGAGATAACATCTTTGAAGTAGCCTTAGATAATTTAGCATGTGGAATAGATCCAAAAAAAGTAAATTATTTTATTCAGTCAGAAGTGCCAGAACTTACGGAACTTACTTTCTACTATATGAATCTTGTAACAGTAGCAAGACTTCATCGTAATCCAACTGTAAAAGAAGAAATTAAACTAAGAGGATTTGAAGAAAGTATTCCTGCAGGATTTTTTACTTATCCAGTTAGTCAAACTGCTGATATAACTGCTTTCAAAGCGACAGTTATTCCAGTAGGAGATGATCAATTACCAATGATTGAACAAGCAAGAGAAATAGTTAGAAAGTTTAACTCTATTTATGGTGAAGTTTTAGTAGAACCAACAGCAATGCTTCCTTCTAATGAAAATGAAAAAAGATTAGTAGGGATAGATGGTAATGCTAAGATGAGTAAGTCACTTGGTAACTGTATTTATCTAAAAGATAGTCCTGAGGAAATAAAAAGAAAAGTATTTTCAATGTATACTGATCCTAATCATATAAAAATAGAAGACAAAGGAAAAGTAGAAGGTAATGTTGTATTTACTTATCTAGATACATTCTGTAAAGAAGATTCATTCTCTAAATATCTACCAGAATATAATAATCTAGAAGAGTTGAAAGAACACTATAGAAAAGGTGGACTGGGTGATATGAAGATAAAAAGATTCTTAAATGATATCTTACAAGAAGAGTTAAAACCAATAAGAGAAAGAAGAGAAGAGTTAGCAAAAAATCCAGAATATGTTTACAATGTCTTAAAAGAAGGAACTATAAAAGCAAGAGAAAAAGCAAGTGAGACTCTAAAAGAAGTAAAAGAAGCTATGGGAATAAATTATTTTACTGATTCATCTTTTCTAGAAGAAGTCAAAGAAAAATATTCTAATTAAGGAAGCTAATTATTTCTTGGTAAAAAAGATTGACAAGTAAAACATTTCATACTATATTAGTATCAATATTGAGGAGTAACTATGAAGAAGAATTGTCTAAACTATTTAAAAAAGCTAAAAAAAACAATATTCTCTAATACTTCTTTCGTATGCTACTCTTTAAAAAATATGAATAAAGAATGTCACTAAGGAAAGACTTGGTGATTTTTTGTTTTGGAGGTATGAATATGCTTACAATTGATGATTTATTAAATGTTGTTAAAGAATATAATAAGGAAGAAGTGGACTACGTCAAAAAAGCTTATGACTTTGCTAGTTACCTACATGATGGACAAATAAGACAAAGTGGTGAGCCATATATAACTCATCCTTTAAATGTTGCTTATATACTAGCAGAGATGCATGCTGATAGAGATACTTTGTGTGCTGGTCTTTTACATGATACTTTAGAAGATACTAATGTAACGAAAGGAGAAATAGAAAGACTATTTAATCAAGATGTAGCAAAACTAGTAGATGGTGTAACTAAGATAAGTAAATTAAATTTTTCTACTAAACAAGATCAAAATCTTGCTAATACTAGAAAAATAATAACTGGTATAACAGAAGACGTTAGAATAATTATTATAAAACTAGCAGATAGACTTCATAATATGCGAACACTAGAATTTAAAAGTGAATTTAAACAAAAAGAGAATTCTATGGAGACTATGGATATATTTGTACCTTTAGCATACTGTATTGGAACATATAGATTAAAATCAGAATTAGAAGATTTGTCTTTAAAATATCTTTATCCTGATAAATATAAAAGAATAGAAGAGACAAAACTTAAAGTAGAAAGTGATAGTTCGCATTGTCTAGAAGAGATGTTAGCAACTATTAATGAATTATTAACTAATAAAGGAATACCACATGAGATAAAAGTTAGAACTAAAAATATCTATGGCATTTATAAAAGATTAGAACAAGGTCATAAAGTGTCTGATATACATGATCTATTAGCATTAAAGGTAATGGTAGATGATATTGCTAATTGTTATTATACTTTAGGATTAGTTCATTCTAAATATCATCCGATTAATAATAAATTTAAAGATTATATATCTAATCCTAAGACTAATAGATATCAGTCATTACATACTACAGTTTTTGGTTTAGATGATAGACTTGTTCAAACACAAATAAGAACTTTTGAAATGGATAAGATTGCATCATTTGGACTTACTGCCTATTGGAATATTAATAAAGGAAGGGCAAGAGATGAGATGCAAAAGGATTTAAAAAGTAAATATCAATTTTTTAATTCTCTTGTAGATATAAATAAAGTATTTAATGATAATAAAGACTTTGTTCTTCAAGTAAAACAAGAATTATTTTCATCTAAGATATATGTTTATACTACTAAAGGAGAAGTGATAGAGCTACCTAAAGATTCATCAGTAATTGATTTTGCTTATAAGATTCATACTGATATAGGAAATACTATGATAGGAGCTTTTGTAAATGATAAGAAAGTTAATATAGATTATATTCTTCATAATAAAGATAGAGTAAAAGTATTAACTGATTCATTATCTTGTGGACCTAGTAATGAGTGGTTAGATTATGCAAAGACTACTAATGCTAAGAGAAAAATAAAAGAATTTAAAAAGGTATAGATAAGACATACGGGTTTTATTTAAAAATAATAAATGACAGATATTATTATGGATTTAACATAAAATATGTGTTATTTTTGTTGTAAACAGACATTGATTATAAGGAGGCATATGCAATGAATAATGAAAAAGTAACAACAGAAATAATTGTTAAAGAGAATAGAGTAGGAATTTTGAGAATAAATAATGTTGATTATATTTCCTTGACAGACTTAGCAAAATATCAAAACTCTTCAGATCCGTCATTTACAGTTAAAAATTGGCTAAGAAAAATTACAACTATAGATTATATTGGACTTTGGGAGGAAATACATAATGTTAATTTTAATTTGGTCGAATTCGACCAAATTAAAAATGAATATGGCAAAAATTCATTTGCAATGTCACCAAGTCAATGGATTAAAAGAACTAATGCAATAGGAATAATATCTAAAGGTGGAAGATATAGTATTGGAACTTTTGCTCATCCTGATATTGCATTTGAGTTTGCAAGTTGGCTATCTCCAGAATTTAAATTATATTTAATTACTGAATTTGAAAGATTAAAAAGTAATGAGTCCTATCAACAAAAAATAGATTGGCAGGCTAATCGAATTCTTTCAAAATTAAATTATGTAGTTCATACTAATGCTGTAAAAGAATGCATAGTACCATCATTAACTGAAAGACAGATAAAATTCGTTTATGCAGAGGAAGCAGATGTTTTAAATGTTGCATTATTTGGAATGACAGCAAAGGAATGGAGAAATAATAATCCAAAACTTGCAAAAAAAGGAAATATTAGAGATTATACAGATTTATTACATTTAGTTATTTTAAATAATTTACAAAATACTAATGCAGAATTAATAGAAAATGGTATTTCTCAGAGTGAAAGGCTTGTCAGATTAAATAGTTCTGCTAAAAGACAAATGAATGTATTGCAAAACAATAAAAATATACGTGAACTAGAAAATCTCCAAAAGCAAGTGAATGATGAAAAATACTTATCTACTGATAAAAACTAATTTAAAAGCATGATATTGCAAAAGACAATTTTTTAATGAAATCACAAGAGTTAAAATCAATGAAGTTTTCTATAGTAGATTGTGACATCAAATAGTGAAAAAAATTAACGTAATTAATATAATCCAAGTATAAATATAGTCATGATAGAAAATATATTAGATAGAGAAAAAATGTAAAGTATTGGACATCATGCTTGCTATTAAAATATATATTTGATATAATTTAATTGTCTAAAGAATGACGATACGGCTTACAGTATAAAACCGACTAAAGAAGCGATAAGGGAGTACTGATGAGTGTTTATCTGTGTTGAATACCTTTTCACTGACTAGGGATCCTAGAAGATAGACTATGTACACCCACCTATATATAAGTATAGGTTTTATCGTTCGAAGCCCCGCTTCTTTGGACTTTTTTTGTTTTCATAAAAATTTATCCTTAGAATAGACTTAACTAGAGGAGGAATTTATGAAACAAATTATTTCATTTGAAAAAGAAATAGCTTTTAAGACGATGATAGGGGAAGTGACAAGTATTTCTCTAGAACATACTTTATCATTCCAAGGTCCTAGTACAATTAGTGGTGATATGATAGTTAGTGGTACTTATAAGATGACAGAAGCTTCAACTTTAGAAGAAGACTTTCAGTATGCAATTCCTGTTGATATTATGCTAACTAAAGAGCTAGAAGAAGATAATAGATCTATTACTATTCATAACTTTACTTATGATATTAGAAATGAAGATACTCTTCACTTATATATTGATGTTTTAGTTAAAGGTAGAGAAGTAATTGAACTTGAAGAAGATGAGGAAGAAGTAATAGAACCAGTTAGAGAAGAACAACCTAAAATAGATGAAGAACAAGTAGAAGATACTACTAATGATAATAAAGAATTACTAACAGATATAGAGGTAGAAGAAAGTCAAAAAGTAATTGATAATATAATTAATACTGATAAGAAAGAAGAACCTGTTATAAAGAATGATACTCAAGAAGAAATTAAAACAACTACTGATACTAAAGTGATGAATTCAATCTTTTCTGCTTTTGCTAATACCGAAGAGACTTATACTACTTATTCTGTTTATCTATTAAGAGAAAATGATAGTATTGAAAATATCATAGAAAACTATGGGGTAACAAGAGAAGAACTATCATACTATAATGATTTAGATAACTTAAATGTTGGTAGTAAAATAATTATTCCGACAGTAAAAAAAGATGCAGCAACAAGTTAAGTACACCTTAGTCGGTAATAATAAAATAATAGAGTATCCTGATAAAATGCTCTTTATTAAGAAAAGAACTAGTTATAATATAGAAGATGTCTATAAGTATTTAGATGACCATTTAGTAGATAATTATTTAAGACCAATAGAGATAACTAATAGTGAACTAATATTTCCTTATATAGAAAAGACTAGTTTAACGGATGATGAGATAAGTAAGAGACTTGTCTTAAATCTTGCTATTTGGCAGAATAAAACTACTACTTATAGAACTATTAATTTAGATGAAGTTAAAGAGTTCTATGAGTCTAAGAAAAAAGAGATTAACTATTTATATGCTTATTATCATGACCTTATTTTACAACTAGAGTCTAAAGTGTATTATCTTCCCGTTGAATACTTATTTTTAAGAAATAGTAGTCTTATTAATAATCAACTTAATCTAGCTAATCAGTTATTAGAAGAGTGGTATAGTATAGTAAAGACTAAGGAAAGAGAAAGATTAGTGTATTCTCATGGTAAGTGTTCACTTGATCATTTTCTACCTAAAGATGATGGTTATTTCATAAGTTTAGAAAATGCTCATCTTGGAAGTGTAACTGATGATATAGAATATTTATTTAGAAAGAACTTTTCTACTATTGATTTAGTAACTACTTATAATCTATATCAGAGAAAGTATCCTTATAGTGTGGAGGAAAAGTTACTATTATTTGTAAAACTTGCTATTCCGGATAAGATTAATATTTATCCATCTAGTTTAGAAACTAATAAAAATTTATTAACGTTTTATGATAGATTAATTACTTTTAATAGATTTATTCTAGATGAGAAGCAAGAGAAGAAAAACAGTAAGTAAAAGTTCTACTAACAATAAAATAGCATGGAGCCTTGTAACTAGAAAGACTAAAAGTATCGCTTGATAAAAGATAATTACGATAAAACAAATTAATAATCCTAAGTAAAGAAGACTATTTCTTCTTTTTTGTTTACAACAATTACATCTACAGAAGAAATTATGTTTACCACCATTATATTTCATAAGACCACCTCTTAGTTATATTTTATGTAAAGATAGACTTATTGATAGATAAAAGTTAGAAAACTAGTTGAATAATCACCTACTGCATGATAGAATTAATTTAAAGATAAGAGGAAGGTGATTAACTATGTATATGACAATTAATGTGTCAAGTTTACAACTGGTTTATAGTTTAGTTACTTCTTTTTATCATGCATTAATAACAGGATAGATTAGTCTTATTTTGTTTTTTAGTGTAAATAAAATAGAAGGAGTGAAAGAAAAAATGAACAACAAGAAACAACTACTATTATCAATCGGACTTGTCTTAATACTAGTTCTAATGATAG
>OJMG01001170.1_pt1 | contig 25124 bp, 17 predicted proteins | sample 1597141 | NCBI WGS metagenome assembly OJMG01 (sample SAMEA2452119, study PRJEB22498) | human gut metagenome | biome: human feces; feature: human gut; material: feces | place: Australia | collected 2012 | reverse complement strand
ATGGTACTTACATTCCCATCTAGTATGTGCTAAACTGTTTTTGTCCATTTGGATATCTTTGATTTTTTGTATGGTTGACGAGCCTATACTTATTATATCAAAGGAGGTTTTTACTTGAATCTAAAGCTTTCTTGGAACACTCCTGCTTAGCAGGGGGTTTTATTGGTTTTGAACCAATAAAAAATAGATTTTGTCTTTTATGATCTCAAACAAAATCTATTTTTCTTATATATTTTCAAGATAAATATTTAATTCTTTCAAACTATTTTCTAATTGCCAGAACAAATCTTTTAATTTTTTAATTACTATTTCGCCACACTTTTGTCCTTTTATTAAATTGTACTTCATAACTAAATTTCTTAACATTTCATTTTTATGTGCCATATCATGAAAGTCACTCTGGATACTTCTTATATACGTGTTATCAGATAAATATTTATGATTAATCATGTAATCTATTCTACAATACATTATATCATTAAATATGTAAGTCAAATGAATAATTCTATAATCAAGCCATTCATTTATACATATACATTCTTTAAAATATTCTAAAATATGCTTCAAACATTCAATCCCATACAAAACATCTTCATGTACTGTAAATAAATCAGACACATCATTGATTGTTTTTTCACTTGAATTCAAAAAATCAGAAATCATATTACGAACTCTTTCAATATCAAAAGTATAATTCTTATTTTTAAAATATTTAAACGTTCTAATTTCGACAGCATTTACATTATCCCTTTCTCTTACATACCCCATATGAGCATCAAATGCCTTTCTAAAATTCAAATATGAAATTTCTTGTATAGAAAAAGTTTGTTTAAAAAAGTCTGCACCAAAAATTACTTTTTTCGCACTATCATATCCCAGTATAAGCATTTGATGTTCACAATGTATTTTTTCTCCAACATCATCCCACCACAAGTCTATGAAATAAGTATCTACCTCCAAAAAAATATATTTTTCATTATCTATACTGTCCTTAATAATATCAATAATATTATCAGTCTTCCCTACTTCTATAATCTCTGCTTTTAACATTGGGCAATATTCATAATAGTTAATATCCATATCATACTTGAAATCTACCATATACTCTTTCCTTTGTCTCAATGCATATATCCATAACGAAATATAATTATTATATAACCATACTTCGTCATCTCCATAGGCTTTTAATATTCCATTAATAGCAGTATTTAATGGATATGTCTTATATTTAGGAATCTTAAAAGGTAATTTATTTAGATCATTATTTTCGCCTACCATATATTGATTTTCCTCTCTTTTGATCATTTTTCACCAATTACTTACAATGCTTCTCTTGTGTACTATACATATTGTAATACGAGCCCCTAGTATTTTTCATTAATTCTTCATAACTACCATCTTCCATTCGGATTATATTCCTATATATTGCATATAATTTAACTTACAATAAAGGAACAATAATTCTATTTTATATTAACTATTGTTAATGATAATTGAAATACCCTAAAAAAATCCTATAAAAGTTATATTAAACTTTTTACCAGACTGTTTATAACATTGTTACTGTCCAAAGATTATTTGATCTTTAAACATAAACAAACAGTTATACGCATCATTAATTTCTTGAAAAGGGTACAAATTCCCCAAATTTGCATTGCCATTCAATATGTTAAATAAATTAAATGATATAATTCTGTCATTATATCTTCCTTCTATGCTATTTTTATTCACCAAATATGCTTCCCGTACGACAATCTTTACTACACCGGTCCTAGTATTAAATGACAACACTTGAAATATATCAATACATGTAATCACATTAAATTCATAATCCTTCTGCTCACAGTTGGAAATTTGTAACGCTTGCAATTTTATTGATACCGATTCTAATTCAATAACCGTTCTTCCTACACTTTCAATGCCATATTTTTTCTCATGAGCTGCACTAGTTAAAAATGTACATAATTTGCCATTATTAACTATATGTATTTTTTTATTTTCCGTTCCTTCATCATCACAATTACCATGTTGGGCTACATCATATATGGAAATATTTTCATTCATGACCTTTCGGTTTAATTTATTATACAATTTACTTTCTCTTTTATTAATTTTTTCATATAAAATTGAATGACACCACAACTCCAATAATTTTTTTGTAGCGCATGCTGAAAAACAAATTATATTTTCATAATCCTTATTCACAACACGAAAATCTTCTCTATATCTATCCAATAATTTCTTTAATGTTAATAATGAAATTTCTGTATAAATCAAATTTGTTTGTCTAAAATAAAAATTTGCATAAAAGTCTTCCCTTTCACATATGTCAATCATTATATTATTATCTTTATCTTTTATAACTCTTTGTTCAATAAAAATATTGATACCTATATTTATATTTTGCTTAATCTCTTTAATAACATCAATTATATTTTTTTCTTTATCCTCACATTTTGATAGCAAATTTATGTTTTCTTTCTTATTTTCTACGTTTTTAATATAAAATTGAGGAATCATTTTGCTATTTTCGAACTTACTATTATCCGAAATATCTCCTTGAGAAATATATTCGTATAGACCTGTTTCTGTTTTTTTGTATTCTCTTTTCCAATCAAAAAAGGTGTATGACTTATTGCATCTTGAATTTTCCAGTATTATGCAACTCTTAAGTCCCTTTTTTTGTATTGAATAATTATATTCGTCATTCATAATTCACCATATCTTAACTTTTTTAATATGTACAATAGGACTTTCATAAGACACTGGTAATTCCCCTGAGCACATTCCATTATAACAATAACTCTCACTACCAACAGCTAAAATATTATCTAATAATTCTATGGCATTTCCTCCACAATAATCAACACAAACCTCTTCTAACAATATCCCTTTATATATTTTCTTTGCCTTCTTACACTTAATTCTAACAGATTGTGTTCGTAATGCTGTCTGCCCAGAAATAGCCTCTTCTATGTATATCCCGCTTTTTACTGAACTAATTATACTTAAATCATTTATTTTACTGTTCTCCACAAAAATTTGTGCCATTCTTGGTTTTACTCTGGAATCTTCTTCAGTAATTCTCCCATATCCATTCACAGATTTACCATTTTGTAGGGCTGTAATTTTGGAATGTATATTACTTATTACTACTCCATTTTCAATTAGTTTTGTATTTTCTCCTTTTATTCCTTCATTATCAAACATATAATTAGAATAACCATTTTCTGCATTAGTTTTATTCCATATATTTAAACTAATATTGCTTATTTTTTGCCCTTCTCTAATACACCATGTTCCGTATTCAAGTAAATGTCCTATTTCATGGAAAAAAATTGATGCGACTTGACTTGAAAATACAACTTCATATTCACCAAATATCTTATTTGATTTCAAATTGTTACTTGATAATTTTTCTTTCAGAAAACCTCTAATTAGTCTATTCCAATCATTTTCAAAAAAATTTCTTTGATTTACAAATTTTCCAAAAAAACCTCCTGAATAATTTACTTTTTTCTCAATATTAGATGAACCAAAAGAATTTAAATATACACTATAGTATTCTATCTGATTAATCTGTATATTTGTTTTTCTTTCATTTGAAATTTGCACTAATTCTGCAAGATCATTTTCACATATATCATAATGGTCTCTTATTGCTACATTATCAACAATTATTTCAGATAAATTTAAGTACCCCTTCATTTCTTTTTTAGTACAAATACTACTAGTGTTATTTGTTGCATATTCTATTTCAGGCAGTGATGGAATTTTACCTTTAAAATCTATGCTTGCAAATGTTTCACCTACCAGATTAATAACACCAAAAGTCATAGAAATATTTTTATGTGCATAACTAGTATCGATAATATAAAATTCTTTTTTTATTTTTATTACAAATGATATTTCTATAAACCCATAATTTTGTTTTAATTTATCTATAAGATATTTTGCTCTTTCAATATCATGCATACACTAATCTCCCTGTGAATGAATAACCTTTTCTATTAAATCATTTTTACATTTATCAATCATGATTTCAATTCCTTTTTTTTCATAATTACATTTTCCACCTCTTGCAAATAAACATTTACCACCACATAAATATGCATAATCACATTTGGAACACTCTTCATCTTCTGTAAACACATGAATGTGCTCAATAGCCACTTTTTCGAAATACTTTCTTTCTTTCACGTCTGCTAATATTGGTATATCCTTGTCATCACAAACATATAATCTACCACATGTAGTCACTTTGCCTGACGGTAAAAAACACAATGATGACAAATTGGACACATTACATCGAAATACTGATTTTTCATCCATCTGTGGCCACACCATTTTATCCCTTAATATATCGTGTATCTCACACCACTTATTTAATATATTTTTTTGTTTCATAAAATAAATGTCCATTTTATCACATTTATATTTTTTTAGTGGATTATATTCTTCTTCATCTACAATTGGAGAACAAATAAATTTTATATTCCTATTTTTAGAAAAATTCTTTAATTTTATTAACAAAACATTATTAAATGTTTCAGTATTTTCTCCTATTTTTAAATCAATCAATAATTGCAGATTAAAACTACATATAAATTCACATAATTCTAAAAATTTTTTAAAGAAGATCCTATTATCCGGTTGTCCTTCTTTATCACTAATATTGCGTAAATCAAATGACAAATATACGTGTTTTCCTCCTAATTCACAAAATTCATCTAAAATTGTTTTATTGAGCAAATCTCCATTTGTAACTAACGTATGTTCTACCACATTAAATTTCTTATTTACCTCTTGCAAAAATTTTTTACAAACAATCCAATTTTCTGGTAAAGTAGGTTCACCTCCAATTAATGTTACATTAGCACTATTATGCGGTGCTACTGGTGACAAAGATTCTGTCTTATCTATAATTTTCATTGCATAATCTATCCATTTAGCTTTAAACTGATTATGATTTTTCTGTCTTTGCTTAGACACAATGCAATATGAACAATCTTCATTACAATTATAACTTGGCACAAATCTTATAGAAATTGGAAGACGTGATTTAATCATTTCAATATTTTGTTCCAAATTAACTATATGATTTGGTTCAATGAAATCTTTCAATAAAACTTTACTTTCAAATAATTTTTCAAATTTTGAATAATTATTTATTTGTATCCCACTTCCTTTATTATCAATTAAATATTTAGCAAATTCATCTTTTATAATTACACATTTGTATACAAATTTATTGTATATTAGCGAATATTCATTGCTTAATTTTATTTGAACTATATTATCACTTATTTTAACTGTCACTTACTTAAATTCCTTTCTATGAATAACAATATTTTTCTTTTAATATATTTTTCTTTTCATATAAAAATTTTTTTCTCTTCTCTATTAATCTTTTTAAAGTTTCTTTATTATTATCATTTTTCGAAACAAATACTCCTTCAAAATAGCATCCATCTAAATTAGTAGAAAGCATACATATTATTGCATCTATTGGAGTTTCAACAATAGGTTCTCTGTCGTTAAATGATGTATTTATTAATATAGGAACACCTGTGATATTCTCAAATTCACTTAATAATTTATACATCAATAAATTGTTTTCCTTATTAACAGTTTGTAGTCTAGCTGTATTATCCCTATGCACTACAGCTGGAGCTAATTCAACACATTTATCCTTTACTTTAGGCGCATATAACATAAATGGAGATGGTATATCAATATCAAAATATTCTTGTGCATGATGTTCAAGAACTATTGGAGCAAATGGCCTGTATACCTCTCGATGTTTAATTTTCATATTAATCTTATTTCTATTTTCTATATTTCTCGGATCACAGAGAATACTTCTATTCCCCAACGCTCTTGGTCCATATTCACTTCCACCAGAAAACCATCCATATATTTTCCCTTGAGATAAATCTTCCGCAATTTCTCTTATCGTCTTAAATTTATAATTAATTCCATTCTCTTTAAACATTTGAATATAACTATCTTTAGAATAAGTTTTACCTAAGCTTGCAGTATTCATATTAAAGTTATTTTCTTTTTTTAAAATACAATTGTAACCATATAATGCAGCACCTAATGGAATACCTGAATCATCTGCTGCAGGCTGAATAAAGATATTTTCAAATTTCCCCTTACGCCTAATCAAATCATTTGCAATACAATTTAGACCCACTCCGCCAGCTATACACAAATTTGTTGATGGTGCAATCTCCCACGCATACTCTATCAAATGTAACATTGCTCGTTCAGTCTCTTTTTGAACCTCATAAGCTAACTTATTATATGGATATGATAATAAATCTTCTTCACATTTACATTTTTCAATATTGCATTTTAATTTTATTGTTTCATTTTTTTCTTCTATAATTTTTGAATAATTTGTATCTATCCCTTGATAGTATCCTGAAAAAGAATATTCTAATTTTTTCTCATCTGCCCCATACGCAGACAATCCCATTGTCTTTCCAGCATCTCCTGCGGGTTTGAAGCCTAATATTTGATATGTTGCTAAATCATATAATTTTCCAATGCCCCTAGACAAACTCCTGTCTAACAGTTTTATTTCATTTCCATTCGCACTATATATGCTTTGACTTTCACCCATATTTCCAGATGAATCTACAACTAAAATTGTCGCATCATCATACGATGATGCAAAGAATGCAGATGCAGCATGAGCATCATGATGATTAATAATATTAACCTTGTTCTTATCCCACTTAAATTTTTTTCCTACTGTAGCATCATACTTTTTATATTCATATGCATATGAAAAATCAAAAAAATCATTAATATTGTTACTTTTTTTTCTTTCATTAAACACAATGCAATCAACATCTTCTAACGAAATATTATGATTTTTCAAACAATAATCTATCGAAAATATCGGGAATCTACTTGTGTGTTTTCTTCTATTTAATCTTTCTTCAGATATAGCTGTTATCTTAACGTCTCCATCTGTATCTTCAATTAACGCTGCCCCTGTATCATGGCCGAATACTTTTAATCCTAATACAATCATTATTTATCTCTCCCCTCTAACCACTCATATGTTTGCATAAAAAGTTTGTCCATGTATAATGTATGAGAATAAACATGATCAGCATTCTCTATGCTATATATTGAACTTCCTATTTTTTTTAATTCATTTACTGTATGTACTACTCTTTCATCTTTTGTCCCATATATACATAATGAATCTGATAACTTCTCAATTTCAATTTTATAGGACACCATATTTCTTTCTATAAAGTATCTACTATTTATCCATATACCAAAGTAAGGATTTCCTCTCTTTTGTTGATTATTATTCATAACAGAATAATTACTTAATAAACCTTGTTTATTCAATTTTGGACCATCCATAATTTGTTGTTTATTTTCACCACTATTGTCTAAATACAATATTGGACTCCATAAAACTAATCTACTTTTGTATTTAGTAAACATATGAGAAGCTAATATCGCTCCTTCACTTACTCCTAGCAAAACAATTTTTTGATTCCCAAAATATACTTGTGCATAATTAATTACTTTTTCCAAATCACTAATTAAATCACAATAAGTAAATTCAATACTTTCACCATCACTCGTAGCTGTTCCCCTTGCATCGAATCTAACGAATGCGTACTTATTCTTTGAAAAAAATCTTCCTGCATTAACTGCTAATCTATGACAATCTACTCTATCTCCCGCTAAACCGTAGCAATAAATTATTACAGCCTTTATTGTATCCTTGGGAATATGTTTAACACCTCTAATTTCGTAATTTTTATTTTTTATTGTAAATAATTCTTCTATCATAACAACATTCCTCAATAATCTTTTATGTGATTTTTTATAATATCTAAAATTTCATCTTGTGTTTTTGCATTTATAAAAAATCTATCTGAATCATCAATTATAATTTGTTTTATTTTCTTATTTTCAATCAGCTTATCTACTTGTCTCCCATAACTAATAGTTCTCAAATTTAAATCAGTATCTGAATTAATTATTATTCCAGTTCTAGCATATTGGCCTATCTCCTTTACTGGATCCTTTTCTAAAAAACTACACAAAAAACTTCTCCCTATCTGATATCCACCTATATTACCACTACTTGCACCTAAACTTCTAAAATAATTATTAACTTTTACACTATCTAAATAATCAGCTATCTCGATAATTTCACTATTTTTAATACCTAGTTTAGTAGAATCAGCATATGGTGCAAATTTCGGCGACAAACAAATAAAATCCATATTTTTATGTTCTTTTAGTAAGTAAGCTGCTATGCTACTTCCTATTCCACATGATACAAAAATAGAAATAGGATATATTTTGTCTAAATAATTAAAACATATTTTGGCATCTTGTAATAAAGTTTCGAATGTTACATTCTTTGTATCTCCTTCGCTATCTCCAAATCCACAAAAATCAAATTGGCAACTTGCATAACCCATTTCCAATAATTCTCGTGCTATTCTTGAATAAATAAAACCTGTTTCACATTTATTATGTCCAAATCCATGAAAATACAATATTCCCTTCGTACACTTGTCATTATATGAAACAAGTGTACATATTTTGCCATTTTTACCATTTATGTATTTTTGTTGTATCATACAATTACTCCACTAAAATATTTTCTCCTAAAAATTCTTGCATTCTTTCCTTTGCTATCGGATGCTCACTTATTACCTCCCTTAACGGTACACAAAAATGCCCAACTGCTCTTTTTTTATTTTTTACAAATTCTTTACGACTTTCATTTTTCCATAATTCTCTTACAGATTTATTTAGGATATTTCCAAGCATACTGCTCTCACACATTGGACATACTAAAACATTTCCATCCCAATTTATATCAAATTTAGTATTTCCGGCATTGCATGACCAATTATCTTCTTTTTCTATCACATCACCATTCTTATACACTTCTATAATTTTATTACCAACTGCACTTACAATCACACCACCCTCTCCATATTCAAGCAATTCATTTTGAAGTTTTGTGACAGAATTTAGATATTCTTCGCTAGTACATAATAAGTCAATATTTTCTCCACCGCGTCCAAGAGGAATATGTAATGTAAATTGATAATCAATACCTTCTTCCACAAACATCTTATGTATTTGGACTAGTGAATTAACATTAATAGAATTAACAACACAATTTACTATAATATTTTTTCCATCTGATTTTAACTTTTTAATCGTGTTCCATGTTTTTACGAAATTTCCATTTCCTCGTATATAATCGTGTTCTTTCTCTAATCCATCAATACTAATGTTATATCGCCTAATATTTATTTTAGAAAGCCAATCGTAATTTTTGTCTATCAAAATACCATTTGTAAATAGACTTATATCAAAACCTTTTTCTGCCAACATTTCAATAATTTTTTTAATATCATCTCTAACAAATATTTCTCCACCCGTAATGGAAACATCAAAAATATCTGCAGCATCTAATTTATTTATTATATTCATACATTGTTCCACAGATAATTCAGTATCTTGACTTTCTGTAGTGCATGATACATAACAATGCTTACATTTTAAATTACATCGAGATGTCAATTTCCAACTTACACGCAAAGGTGTCTTTAGTTCTCTTGTTAATGAATGTCCAAATAAATCTACTTTAAATAAAGATACTGCCTTTGCAACATACAACTCTGCATTTTTCTGTGAAATACCATATGAACTTTTTAATTTAGCAGGAATATCATTAATACTCATTCCTTCATCAGCCCATATTAATATAATTTTCAATGTCTCATTTATAAAAAAATAACTGCCACTTCTTCTTATTCGTAATATATATAATCCTTCATCCTCTTTTCTTATTTGTATTGTTTTGCCTCTGTACATATTTCCTCCAATGCTTACAATATTTTAATCTTTACTTTCTTATTTTCCTCTATGTCATTATTTTCTGTTATATCTATCATTTTGCATGATAATTCCTCGCTTTTTATTCTTAACGCTGTAGGATAACAAAGTTTATTAATATCTTGTGTTAGTTGTTCAAACCATTCATTGATATATTTTATTTCATCTTGCCTATAATCAACCCAAACATATGGCATACTTCCCAAATCATCATTCATTTTCTTCAAGTCAGTTATACACATGATCGGTATTTGTGTTACCAAATTATATACGTTTAATCTGTCCACAATAATCATTGCATCAAACATTTCTTCAAAATTTAAAATTTTTTCCCAAATTTCTTGTTCTAGATTATCCCCTATTAATAAAACATTTTTAAATTCGCTATCATTGTTTATTATTTCTTTCAATTTAGTAAACATAATTTCACATGTTTCACCATCCGTGCATATCATATTTATATTATATATTCCTGGTTGAACTTCAATTATTTTGGTAGCTTTGCTTACCCAAATATATATATAGTTACTATCTTTAAAATCGAACTTATCATTTTCAAATTTAACTTTTTTTTCATAATATGTAATTCTATTATTCATTTTTTACTATTTCTCCTTTATTAATATTATAGGGATAATATTTCGGTTATTTATAATTATTATTTCAATTCAATTTTTAATTGATCTTTATTTCAGACATAATTAGCACTTATCACTACCACCACACTGAGCGCAGCCACATGATGACACTAATTTTTCTTCAAGTTCAAATATATCTTCAATACTTTCTTCTAAAATTTTGACTACATAACCATTGTTCTTCATAGTTTTCACCTCCTTTCATCTATAACCACATAACAATATTATCCCTAATAACTAGCCATCTAATCTACTAATTAGTTCACAAATACTTTGAACACTAACAAAGTTTTCTTCTACTAACTCATTGTCATCAATTACTACTTGAAAATAGTCTTCCAATGATATAATAATTTCCATTATTTTTATAGAATCTATACCAAGTTCAATAAATAATTTTGTTTCATTATTAAGTATTGTATTATCATCATAATTCATAACTTCCTTAATTATTTTAATTACTCCAATTGACAAAGTATTTAATTTTTCGTTAACCATATTTCTCCCTCACACATATTTTTTTTGTACAATAGCCATTAAAAAACTTTTTTCTTCAGAAAAATCATAATCATACTTTTCTTCCATAATTTTAAAATTTTCTATTACTCTTGATTTATAAAAATTTTTTTCACGCGAATGAACAAGGTGATAATTTATAATACTACTGTCATGATATATATTATTCCCTTGTCTCCACAATCTAAATCCTAATTCAAAATGTTCGAAACCCCACTCTTTAAACTGAACATCAAATTTACCAGCATCACAAATAATTTTTTTATTTATACTTGCATTTCCTATTAACAATGACATCCATATATATTTAACATTTTCTGGTTTCATATTAATTTTTGTGTTAATTTCGTTATAATATATAGAATTTCTTGCTTTTTTCCTCAGAATTTCATCTTGTATGTTCGATTCCCAACAGATTTCCCCCCAGAAATTTTGTGGATTTCCAACAACAATTTTGCGTCCCTCGTTATGATGCATAATATGTTTTTCTACAAAATTACTAGACGGTATTCTGTCTGCATCATTGAAAATAAGAATATTCGTTGAGGCAGCATTAATTCCAATATTTCTAGCAAAGGCTCTTCCATTATTAGGCGTATGAATAACCATACAGTTACTTACTATACTTTCAAATAATTTTTCCGTATCGGGCGTAATATCTTTTGAGCCATCATTAACTATAATTATTTCGAATTCATCCGTTTCAATCGATTGCTTAGCAAATCCTTGTAAAACTAACAACAGGCTAAATAATTGATTATATACGGGAATTATTACACTTGCTTTTTTCACCCAAACCTCCTTTCAAAACCGCATTTACTAAAATTATACATACCACTTAGCTTGCTCTTTCCACATACTAAAATATTCTCCTTTCTCTTTTAGTAACTCCTTATGAGTTCCTACCTCAACTATCTTATTATCTTTTAATACTATGACCTTGTCAGTATGTTTACAAATTCCTAACCTATGAGTTGCAACTAATGCTGTTTTATTTTTTGACAATTCTAAATAACTTTTTAATATTTCATTTTCCAATACCGGATCTAACGAAGCAGTAGGCTCATCCAATATAAGAAGTTCACTGTTTTTATATTCACTCCTAGCTATAGCAATTTTTTGCCATTGTCCGCCAGAAAACTCTCTTCCACCATATTCTCTTCCAATTTGCTTTTCTAAATCCTCTTTACCAATATTATCAAATCCAGCTTTTTTTAATACATTTAATATTTTTTCCTTGTCATGTATATCCTTATTTTTAATATCTACGTTTTCAATTAAATTGGTCTTTAATTGTATAAAATTCTGTTGTACTATGGAAATTTTTTTATATAATTCCTCTTTATCTATATAATTAATATTTTTCTCATCATATAAAATTTCCCCTTTATCTGCTCTATAAATACCCAGCATAAGTTTTATTAATGTGGTTTTCCCAGATCCATTTTCTCCTACTATGGCTACTTTTTCACCTTTATTAATTTCTAATTTTTTAATTACACAACTATTTGTATTACTATTTGGATACTTGAACTCCACATTATTAAATGCTATTTTATCAAATTTGACCATTTCCCCTTTATTTGTGCCATTCTTTGGAGTCAGATCCATTACATAATAATAATCTTTTATATAATTAATATTATCATCTACACTTGCTATACTTGCTACAATATACTGTGCCGTATTTTGCAATGTAGAAAATCCTACTAGGCATGTCCCCATTTCTCCAATTGTTAGTTTGTTTTCCTTAATTAATATAATACACACAAAAATACTTACTACATAAAAACTATTCCTTATTAAATCTCCTATAAATATTTTCCAAGAAGCTAATCCCTTTTCCATTATTTCTTCTTTTAACGCCTTATCTCTAGCAGTTATCCATTTATCATATATAAATTTTTTAAAATTCATGATTCTCATTTCACGAACACTTTCCTTTTTACAGCATAATCCCCATAAATAATCTCTCATTCTCTGTAATGTTGATTGAAACATCATTAACTTATAGTACTGCTTATTCGCCGATATTGAAGAAAAGAAACTTGGTATAACACTTAATAATGCAAGAATAACAAGATATGAACTATAGCATTTCATAACCAAAATCAAACCTATAATAGAAAAAATATTAGGAATCACTATACATACTACTTGAAATAATGATGTCATCCTATTTTCATTGATACATATATGTGCCCTATTTATTCGGGTATATATCTGTGGTTTTTCAAATTCTATTAATTCGATATTTGAAATATGTTCGCCTAACTTATATTTAAGTTTGGAATTAATTTGGTTTTCTAATTCTATTTTTGACATATAAATATTAATAATGTCTATCACATACCGAACAAAATACGAAACCACATATGCAATAAAAGGGATAACCAATATCGTTGAACCTTTTCCTTGTTTCACATAACTTGCTCTGTCTAAAATCGCCGCAATCAATATAGTTTGTATCATCGGCATAATAGCTGATATTATTGCATTAATAAGCGTATATATTGAAAATTTGGATGACATCATTATTATTTCTTTAATACTTCTTATCACATAAGATATTTCATTTTTCATAAATTTCTCCTAATAACTTTTGTACCATTCATGTTGCTTTTCATACATTTCTGCATATTGCTTATTATTATCCATTAATTGCTTATGTGTTCCTTCTTCCACAATTTTCCCTTTATCAATCACTATTATTTTGTCTGCATATTTTGATAAAACAATTCTATGAGAAACTACCACCAGAGTCTTGCTAATCTTTAGTTTTTGTATTGAAGCATACATCTTACTTTCTGTTATTGGATCCATTGCTGAAGTTGGTTCGTCAAAACATATATAATGTTTAGGGGTTATATACAATTTAGCCATAGCTAATTTTTGCCATTCACCATTTGACAAATCAACGGCGTCTTCCTGTATATTTCCTAAATTTTGTTTTGGATGGTATCTTAATAATAAATTAGAATTTACTTTCTTCAACGTTTCTTCTAATAGAACATCATCCATCAATAGTTCCAAATTTCCAATCGATACATTATCTTTTATTGTTAGATAATATTTTTCATAATCCTGAAACAATACTGCAAGTTTTTCTTTTGCAACAGCTACTGCTTCCTTTCCATCAATATATACATTTCCTGCAGTTGGTTTATATAATCCTACAATTAATTTCATAATTGTAGACTTTCCAGCTCCATTAGCTCCGACAATTGACAAATATTCATCTCTACCAATTTTAAAAGATACATCTTTTAAAATCATTTCATCAGTTCCAGGATATTTAAAATACACATGAGAAAAAACAATCCCCTCGCTATGAACCGATAATTCAGGTATATCTTTTTCTTCACATCTTGCCATATCTATAAAACGTTTATAATAATCTACTTCTTTTGACTTTTCTACAACATTTGAAATTAACCCAGAAGAAGTAAATAAAATTTCCATATATCTAGGAACAGTTGCAAAAACTGCATAAAATTGTGCATATGTAATTTTTTTTACTTCCATTCCATGTCCTAGAAATATTCCTATTAAAATTAGCAACAATAATACAAATATATTTTTCACAGATACTATAAGCGCATATTGTTTCAACTTTTCCTTTTTTTCTAACATTAACTTATTAAGTATGTTTTTCCATTTTAATAGAATTGTGTTTACTGCACCAAATATTTTTAATTCATAAAGCGCATTTTTATCAAATATCATTCCTCCAATATGTTCAGACATTCTTGTTTCCTTAGTTTGTTTATAAACTAATTCGGTTTGATTTTTCTCCGCCTTATATTGCAAAATACAAACTATAAACGAATTAATAATAATTGTAATACCTAAATACATATCATATTTGCAAAAAACTATGATCATGCTTAAAGTAGAAAAAATAAAATACATCATATTTATAGTTGATATAAACATATTTTGAATTATTTTATATGGACTTGCCGCAACTCTATATAATACATCTGCATTCTGAGAATCTTCAAATTTTGAATATTCAATTCTGTCAATAGTGTTCAATATATAAGGTGTTAAATTTATCATTAGCTTTTGATACATCTTTAACGTCAACAAGGGCCTCAAAAAATCATATATACCAGCTACAATAAATGCGCAGATTAGTAATATCCCCCATAATATAACTCTGCTCCATTCTGTGTTGTTTGATATGTATAAACCAATATTGCTAATCAACTTTTCTAATGCAATGACTTGTAGCGAATAAAATACTGAACATAAGCAAGATAAAAAAATGTATATTAAAGATATATGTTTAGCGTATTTAAAAACCAGACTTATTGATAGCCAAATGTTTTTTATCATTTATTTCTCCTTCAATAAACTTTACTTTCAGTTTCCCAGAATATGTTTGTTCTAATTTCTCCTTTTCTACAAACTTATGTGGAATTTCATACTTAGCTAATTTTTTTTGACATATGGAATATATGCTATTCTTTATTTCATAACTATTCTTTTTTTCTTTTTTATTTAGTGTATATTCACAAATAATTTTTTGACCATATATTTCATCTTTCTGAGCATATACTATACATTCTCTTACCAAACCACTATCAATAAGTATATTTTCTATTGTTTCTGGAAATATATTGTGTGCACCAGAAATAATCATTCGATCTTTTCTACCAATGATATACAATTCCCCATTTTCTCCTATATATCCAACATCATTCGTATCAAAATATTTTTTCTTTTCTCTTTCTTTGGTAATATACCCATCATATATCGTATCACTATATATACGAATATATCCTTTCTCACCCACTTCTTTTTCTTTTCCATGTATATCATGTATAGTCACCTTTATATTTTCAAGAGGTTTTCCCACCGACATAATTTCATTTATACTTTTCTCGCTATCTACTTTTACTGTCACCATAGCACTTGTTTCGGTCAATCCATAAGAATTAATTATTTTACAATTAAAATATTTTTTCGATAAACAATACATTTTTTTCGATAAAATTGCCCCACTACAAGTTACCATCTCCAATTTTTTAAATTTATAATATTTATGGTCTAAATTTAATAAACTTATAATTGTTGGATTTATACTTATATGAGTAACATCATACTTTATCATATTGGATATATTTTTTCTCATAATTGTACTAATTGGGCTAATATACATTTGTGCATGTGATATTAATGCAACCATTAGTTCACCAATGAAACTAGCACAATGTGCAAATGTTTTATAAATATACAAAACACTACTTTCATTAACATTTTTTATCTTCATAATCTTTTTTGCACTAGTTGTTATTGAATAATGTGATAGACTTATTCCTTTATTTCTTCCTGTTGTTCCAGAACTAAACAATACAATTGCTTCTTTATCACTTTCATTACAATAATATTGCGAATAAACATATTGGGGCAGTTTGCATACTTTTTTATTATTATCTATTAAAGTTGTAATCATATGTTGTTCTTTTGCAAATTGATATAATTCAATATTATCTGTAATTACTTCTTCAACGTTACTATCTTTTAACAATTCGACACACTTTAAATGTGGAATTCTACTATCTAATAAGACTACACTATAACCATTTTTCCATGCCCAAAGTACCTTTTCAACATATTTAATACTATTATCTGCAATTATTGCGACTCTACGATTCATTATTTTCTCCAAATTTACCTGTTTATTTACTCACGTATTTCTTGAATACAACTATATTACAATACCTCCTCTGCCTTAAACTCCCTATTGTTCTATATTGCATTAACTATTATTTCATTTTTATTATCAATATAATCTAAACTCCGATTACCTACTATAAAATGATAGAAAGTCTCTATTTGATATTTCCCATTATAAAAACTATATATTTTTTATCTATTTTCATAACTTATTTTCTAATATTACCCAAAAAAAAATAAAAGCTATTACACAATAGCTTTTATTTTTCGTAACTTTCACCCAGAAAATTATTACACATATAATAGAAACATCTACCTTTAACATAATTTGAAATTTTTATTTTTCTCTCTTAAATCAACCTTAATTATTTTACCCCTCGAATTACCATCGTTACAGACACATTTGTATCCCACAATTTAATTCCTTTATCGTAAAGTGCTAATCGATAATCATATTTTTTGTTGACTAATCTTTTTAACTCTTCTATTTCAGATTCATCAACAATATTAGGTGCAATATATGATAATCCATTTATATTATCAATATTAACTTGACGATTAGCATTTATCATAGCATACGCTGTTTCTCTAGAATAAATGGGATTGTCTGGAGTTAAATTAATTGTAATATATTCAGTACTTACATTTTTAAATCCATTTTTTTCCATATTTAGTGGTATTTCCGATTCATTCTGTTGATATAAACATATATCATATTTTTTTTCAATGTCGTAGAAATAGTTTTCAACACGTTCCCAAATTTGTTTTTCAAACTCAGATTGTTCTATAACACACTGCGAATAAATATTAATTCCGTTTCTAGCCGATAAAACAAGACAAACACCATTTTTTTTTAATACCCTATATTGTTCACCATAAAATTTTGATGGTTCAATATGTTCCGCAACAGTATTTGAAATTGTTACATCTAAACTATTATTATCGAATTTTAACCTTGTTGCGTCCCCTTCACTAAAATAAATAGACGAACTTTTTTTACTAGCATAATTAATAAAATTGCTATCCCTGTCAATAGCATAAATACTAATATTGGGATACCAACGCCGAAGAGATTCTGCTAATGCACCTGGCCCACATCCTATTTCCAACAATTTAAGATTACTTCTGTCTTCAATTTTAAAAGCCTTTAAATATTTGTCCTTATATATATCCGAAAACCTAAGTGAACGAGTGTCATAAAGGGTTCCTATTTTCTGTACATAAGTTGACCATATTGTATTCATAGTATCCTCCAACATTAACTTTCTCTCTATAAATATAACCAACTATATTATACCATAATTTATACTCTAAATAAACGAATGTTTTGTCTATAAAACAATAAACCACTTATAATTTGAAAGTGACATATCTAGCATTTCATATAATATCATTATAGCTCACTGCTTCTACATACCATCACTGAATATTGCTATCCATCTATATTCTTCTCCTACTTTTTATGAATATACTCACCTTCTGCGTCCACTACTCCCCATCATAAAAACAATAGCTTTAAGAAAATACGACTATAAAAAGGAATACGACATGAAGTAGTATTTCCAGACACTGTTCAGTCAGTGTGAGTACCAATGGATACTAATTCACGCTGTCCCCAATCATCTAGTTGTCATTAATGTTCTCATTGAAAACTATAAGTCAGAAAAAACTCTCACAGTTTCTGCCTCTGAATTCATCCGCCACCATTGACCTATTCTATGTTACTATGTAAAAGTCTTTAAAAACTATGACATTACTTACGGTGTTGGTTTTAAATCCCCTCTGATATATCTGAAATCTTCCTTGTCGATGCTTTTTTTCTATAATTTACTTGATAATGTCATGCAAACTAATATGAATATTTATTCTATTATATATCTCTCAAAAAAGCATACGAACATCATCGTAACAAATGAACAAACTCCTTCCACATCCATCTGCGATTAATCAAAAATTTCCATCACGCATACAAAAAGTAAATAATTTTTTGAAATAAATAGTACCCATCACACCACATAAAAATATTATAACTATATTAAGCTGTATTTTGAGACAAAACCCTGAGCTTTTCGTCCCTTTATTTTTGTGCAGAATAAATATTCACACCTAACAGTAGTGAATATCTATTTTGCTATAATTTATAATTATTTATCTTACCTTTTTTCCTGCTTCATTATAGGTAAATCTGTACCTTCTAGCATCGTAAAATCATCTTCTTTCAATACCATTAAATCCACTGCAGTATAATAACTTTCAATCACCTCCCCATACAACTTTTCCCTAAACTCTTTTGTCACTGGAAAGCATATATCCTTATATCCTGCCTTTCCATCTTTATCTTTCTGCTTTGTTCTATATGAGGGCATTGCCACAAACACATTATCCTTTCCCTGAATCAGTGTCACATTATTTATTACAAATTTGTCATCTAAGTAAATTCTTGCAAGACCTTTTATATTGCTCCCCTCTCTTTCGTACGGCGTAACTTTTACTGTAAATGGTGGCTCCTCTACCTCATTTTTTTCTGTATTTAGCTCATTATTTTCTTTTCCAGCATTCTTATATCCTTCAATTATTGCATCATACAATTCTGTACGGAACTCCTTTGTTATAGGGTTGCATATGTCCTTAAAAACGAAATTATTATGCTCATCCACCTCACTGCTTCTATACCTTGGCATTGATACAAACAGATTTCCATTACTATTTTCAAGAATGGCAATGTTTGTAATTTTAAATGACTCACCAAATACTACTGTTGCAAACCCTCTTAAATTTCCTTCATTTTTTCTTACTTTATTTACTTTTACTGTATACTTCATTTTTTTCTCCTTCTCTACTATATATTTCTTCTTTTTCTGTTTCTTTTATTTCTTCACCAATATTCTTTTCCAAATCCAACATAGAATTTAATTCTGCCTGACGTTTTAACTTCTCCTTAAGTTCTTCCTCATAAACAAAAGGCTTTTCATATTCTATTTTTGAAGATTCTAAATCTCTTCTATATTGTTCTATCTTCTTTTTTAGAAACTCTTCATTTTCTTCTATGTTATTAAACATATTATCCAGCTTTATCATATTTCCAACAGCACTTGTAGACATTTCCGCCTTATACTCGTTTTTTCCCTGAAGTATTAAGAAATTTATTCCCATATAATTCTTTTCAACCGACAGATTAAATCCTCTGAACTTTCCAATCTCATAAGTATCACCTGCTTTATACTTGCTTATCTCTTCAAGCATTGCTGTCCCCCCATCGTTTCTCTCGGTATACAACATATTACCTATTGTTATTGAAAACTCTTCGCTTTTTACACGCTCAGCATTTCTAAGTTCAATGTCCTTTCTCACACATTCAAGTTTTTCTTCTGCTGCTTTAATTAATTTAGGAAACTTAATCATAAAATTATCCTGAAAAGTATATCTTTGACTGTCATAAGATGCTTTCAGTATTTTTAAACGCTGCAATTCATTGTCAACTTCCATTTTTTCTTTTATTAGTGGATTCCCTGTAGCAACTGCCTTTATTTCTGCATACGACAATGTTGCCTCATCTATGTCTTCACACGTTCTTGATACAGCCCTGCTCGTCATTATCTGACTAATAAATCTCTGCTTATTCTCTACCAGTGACCATGAGTACGCATCAAATGTTTCTTTTGTAACATATCTGTACACTGCTACTTCTTTATTTTCATTTCCTTGTCGTATTCCCCTTCCCTCTCTCTGCTCAATACTCGACGGTTTCCATGGACAATCTACGTGATGAATTGCCACAATATGTGTTTGTACATTTACTCCCGTACCACATTTATCTGTAGAACCAATAAGTATTTTCTTCTTTCCTGCTCTCATTGACTTAAATAATGTTTCTCTTTGTGCATCTGTTTTTGCATCATGTATAAATGCTATTTCATTTTCAGGTATGTTTCTTTTTATAAGTTCTGTTTTTATGTAATTATATACGTCAAAATCCTTTTCCCCAGGTGTTCCTATATCTGAAAAAATAAGCTGACATCCTATTTTTTCTTCATCTTTTGCTTTTCCATATTCATAAAGCACATTATCAATTACCTTATTTAATTTTCCGTCAGGATTATTGGGTGCGTCTTTATCAAGAAGTCTTGCATCCGTTCCAAGCAATCTTGCTTCATGTGTTACTTTCAAAAAATTATCTATGCTTGAATCCACTCCACCATTTCTGATAATCTCCGCTCTCCTAACAAAATTCTCCATTATCTGCCTTACATACCAATCTGGTTCTGATTCCACGATAATGTATTTACCATCTCTTAATTTAGGAACATTGAGTTCAAGCATGTCCTGTGTTTGCACGTCTGCTACCTGTTTAAATATATTCATTAACTCTGGTAAATTGGTAAATTTATTAAATCTGTTTTTCATTCTAAAGCCACTTCCCTCAACTGTAAGTTCTAATGCTGTTGTTATTTCACCGAAATTGGCTGCCCATGAATCAAAATGATATATTCCCATCTGCTCCAACGTATCTTTTTGAAGGTAACTTTGCATTACATACATCTCACACATAGTATTACTAATTGGGGTTCCTGTTGCAAAAACAATTCCTCTTCCAGGATTTATCTCATTAATATATTGGCATTTTAATTGCATATCTGTTGCTTTTTTTGCTCCCGAACCACTAATTCCCGAAACATTATTTATCTTTGAAAATATTGCCAAATTCTTGTAATTATGAGCTTCATCTACCATAATACTGTCAATACCAAGTTCCTCAAAAGTAATCAAATCATCTTTCCTTTCTTCGTCTGCAAGACTCTTTAATTGTTCTTGAAGCTTTTTCTTCTGTGTTTCCATCTGTTTAACAGTCCAGCGCTCACCATTCTTTTCTTTTGTCTCCTCTATGGCATATGCTATCTGCTCTATTTGTTCATTAAGCATTCTTTCCTTTCTCGCTGCTGAAATTGGGATTTTTTCAAACTGCGAGTGAGACATTATTATGCAATCATAATCTCCCGTTGCAATTCTTGATATAAACTGTTGTCTCCTACTCTTTTCAAAATCACGTTCGGTTGTTACTAGAATGTTTGCAGATGGGTATAATCTCAAGAATTCAGATGCTGTTTGATTTATTAATGCTTTTGGAACTACCATTACTGTTTTATTTGCAAGACCAAGTCTTTTTTGTTCCATACATGCTGCCATCATCTCAAATGATTTTCCTGCTCCCACACAATGGGCAAGTAATGTATTACCTCCAAGTAGAATTCTTGCTACCGCATTTTTCTGATGAGGTCGCAACTCTATTTCAGGGTTCATTCCTGGAAATGAAAGTACCGAGCCATCGTATTCACGAAGTCTTATATTGTTAAATGTTTCATTGTAATAATCAACATACTTCTTTCGTCTAACCGGATCCGCAAATATCCATTCTCTAAATTTTTCCTTAATAAGATTCTGCTTTTCTCTTGCAAGCATTGTTTCGTTTCTATTAATCACGTAATGATATTTTCCATCTCCATCATCGATTTTGTCTCTTACTGTTACGGTTTTTAGGTTAAGTGATGCTTCAAAAATAGAATAAGCATCCATGCGGCTTGTTCCATATGTTTTGGAAGCTGCCACAGAATGCTTATCCTTTGATTTATTTTCTATAAACCATTCCATGCTATATTTATTTAGATGAACAATAATACCTGATGAATACTTTCCGCTTCTTATTGCCCTTACTCTTTGTGGTGTTCCAAGCAATTCATAAATAAATTGCTCATAGTCCTGTTCATCAATCCATGTTGTTCCTATCCTTATATCAATCTCCGAAGCATCAAGGTCTATTGGTTGGACTTTTTTTAATTCTTCCACGTTTATTTGAAATAATTCCGGCTGTTCCTTTGCAAATCTTTCTGCTATTACAAGTTTACTTCTAACATTTCCAGACAAATATTCATCTGACGTTTCCCATCCTTCATCCGGATTTTTTTCATCATACTGCGTTGGATTCAAAAATATAATTCCTTTAAGTTCTTCAATTAATTTTTTTCTTTTAGTTTTACCACTCTCCACATTTTTTCGTACTTCTCCACTTATATCAGGTATGTATATGCTCAAAATAAATGGAATGTTTACTTTTCCATATTCATTTATCGAAATATTCAATGCCTCAATTGCTGTCTCAACTCTGTTTATTGTTAATTCCGGTTTGATAGTCTGTTTATAAAACATATCAGCCTTAGTAACATAACCATTTTCATCCACATTTTCAAGAGAGCACAACAAAGGATAGTCTGCATCATCACGGAATGCTCTGTCATTTGCCCTTGAAGTAATTCTTCCATACTTATCTACAAATGTATCATAACTATTATTTAATTCTCTTTGAGCATTTTTTAATTCTTCTTCACTACATCCTTCCGACTGTATTTCAATAATATGTCTTGTTATACTTCGTATTTCGTTAAGAGCTTTAATTCTATCTATTGTTAGTTTTGAATATTCTTTTAAATACATTTTTGAATTTTGTCTGAAATAGAGTTTGCCATCCATAAAGGAATATGTATAATTTCTAACATCCGAATTTGCAATAATTACTTCATCATTCTTCTCTGTTTCCTCTATTTCAAAATTTGATATTGAAGTGTTAACATTATTTAGTGCATTGCTAAGGCTTTCGTACATATTAAAATTTTCATCATTATTTACACAAACGGTATACTGACTTTCAACTCCATACCTTGCTGTATCATATTCCATTTTTCCTAACACCATTTCAGGATGTTCGACAAAATATGAATTAATTGGTATACCGTCTTTTGTATAACCAAGATGCACCCAGTCAGGTTCTATATCTATTTGCCTTTCCCTTTTTTTCAGGAAAAGAATGTCTGATGTAACCTTTGTTCCTGCATTGTTTTTAAATGCATTATTTGGAAGTCTTACAGCACCCACAAGTTCTGCTCTTTGTGCAATATATTTTCTTACATTTGGATTAGCTTTGTCCATAGTTCCTTTTGTTGTTATCAAAGCTGCTATTCCTCCCGGTCTTATCTTATCGAGTGTTTTTGCAATAAAATAGTCATGGACCCGAAAATTAAGTTTATTATATTTTGCATCATATATTTTGTAATCTCCAAACGGTACATTTCCTATAGCAATATCAAAAAAATTGTCATTAAAATTCGTTTCCTCAAATCCTGATATTGTAATATTAGCAGTTTGATAAAGCTGTTTGGCTATTCTTCCCGTAACTTCATCTATTTCCACACCATATAGTTTACATTCGTTCATTGAAGCAGGCATACTTCCAAAGAAATTACCGATTCCCATTGATGGTTCAAGAATGTTTCCTTTAGATATTCCCAAATTTGAAATTTTCTGATTTATGCACATTGCAATCTCGGGAGAAGTATAAAAAGCATTATTTACACTTGCTCTAGCATTATCATATTCGGAATGTGTCAACAATTCTTTTATTTCTCTATATTCATCCCTCCATAAGTTATTTTTTTCATCAAATACTTCCGATAATCCTCCCCATCCTGCATATCGCGAAAGTATTTTCTGCTCTTCCATATTTGCAATTCTTTCTTCTTTCTCAATTCTTTTTAGTGTTTTTATTGCTGCCACGTTCCATTTGTATCTTGTTTTTGCACCTCCCTTTTCTATTTCCCATAAATTATAATGATAATTGTTTTTTAATAATACATCGTTTTTATTTGAATCATCTTTCTTTGATTTTTCCATATCCGCTATTGGTTTTTTGTCCATTTCAAAAACCTCATCGGGAATGTCATAATCTCCTATTATCTCTTCCTCATTGATTTTTTCATAATAAATTCCTTTATTTATAAGAATTCCAATTTCTTCTTCTACAGATTTCCAACTTAAATATCCTTCTTTTTCCCCTTCTATATCTCTCCACTGAAATCTTATACCCTGTGGTTTAAATGTATCATATCCATGTAGTCCATAATTCTCTATTGGCCAACCGGCTCCACCAAGACCATATTCCTTTTTAATTAATTTTTCACGTTCCGATGCCTTTGCAACATTTTTATAAATGTTATATACTCTTTCCTTTCCCCCTGCAAAACCCGTTCCTTTTAACAATACTGTAACTATATATTCATGCGGCACAATCCTTGCATTTTTAGGATTCAAGTATGTATATTTCTCTTTTTTCCCGCTTGGTAAATTCTTTACCCTTTTTTCATCTGATATTCCTATTTCTTTTGTATTTTCATCAAAGAAAAAGGAAGCCTGTTCAAAACCTGCTTCCTCTCCTATTCCTAATGAATCAATTTCTTCTAATTCTCTTTCTATTTCTTCATCAATAGATATATTCTCTTCCGTTCCAGATACACTCTCTAATGAAATCTGTACACTATCTGCTTCAGAACTACT
>OJMG01001167.1_pt1 | contig 25150 bp, 16 predicted proteins | sample 1597141 | NCBI WGS metagenome assembly OJMG01 (sample SAMEA2452119, study PRJEB22498) | human gut metagenome | biome: human feces; feature: human gut; material: feces | place: Australia | collected 2012 | reverse complement strand
ACCATCTCCGAAGAAACGGCACCGCCGCCGGCAGTAATACACCGAATGGCAGAAACAGCAGAATATTTTCCACAAAATACCGGTCCGGCAGCCGCTGGTTTCCCCAGGTTTCAAACAGCTTCACATCCACGCCCGTTCTCGAACCCGGTTCTCTGGAAAACAGCGTAATAGAAAGCATCATCGCAAAATAGACTGCTACCAGAAACCACAGCAGAAGCTGGGTGCCAGGAACCGAATGCGCATGCTCCAGCCGTTTTTGTTTCTTTATCATCTGCTGGTTTTTCCACGCTGCTGCAACCGTCACAAAGCCGACACCGACTGCAACGGCATGCGGCAGATACCGGAATGTATCAAAAATATCCTGTTCAATCGTCGTCAGATAAAGAGGAATTGCCATCTGCATCACCTTCCATATTTTCTCGGCCGGTCTGAAACACCTGCCAGATAGTCGAGACTGCAGTCATACGTCTTCGCCAGCAGCATCAGCGAATCCAACGGAATCTCACGGATGCCTTTTTCATACCGGTTGTAGGTGTCCGGGTGACTGAAAATCTTCCGCGCTGCCTGTGTCATCGAGTAACCGCGTTCCAGACGGAGCTCTTTCAGCCGGATCAGCATTTTCTCCCGCCCCGGCGTTTCTTCTATTTTTCTGTGCATTACTTTCCTTCTTTTTCCTGCTCCGTTTCCGCCGCTGCTTTTTCTGCCTCCGGCACATAACCCGGATTGTCGTCGTATCCTTCCAGGAAATTGTGGCGGATGCCGTGCTGCTTGTAGCCGACCACGGTGTCAATGTTGACATTTTCGACACTGCGGAAAATATTGCTCTCCACGAACGGATTCACCTTTTTCAGGTTTTTGATCAGTTCCTTGATCTCCACGCGTTTCGAACGATTCTCCTCGTTATTGCAGGTCGTGCAGGTGTCCGTAAACTTGCAGGCACACTGGATGAAATGCAGACCATTGTAATCTCTCCATGCCTTGATGTCATCCTCACGCACCAGATACAGCGGACGGATCAGCTCCATGCCCTCGAAGTGGATGCTGTGAAGCTTCGGCATCATCGTCTGCACCTGCGCACCGTAGAGCATTCCCATGAGGATCGTCTCGATGACATCATCGTAATGATGGCCGAGTGCAATCTTGTTGCAGCCGAGCTGCTGTGCAAAATGGTACAGATGACCGCGTCGCATTCTCGCGCAGAGATAGCACGGCGAATTTTCCACATGGTATACGGAATCAAAAATATCGGTTTCAAAAATCGTGATCGGAATATGAAGACTCTTTGCATTATCTTCAATGACCTTGCGGTTCTCCGGGCTGTATCCCGGATCCATGACAACGAATTTTACTTCGAAATCAAATTTATTGTGAAGCTTTAACTCCTGAAAGCATTTCGCCATCAACATCGAATCTTTTCCGCCGGAAATACAGACAGCAATTTTGTCGCCCGGTTTTACCAGCTCGTACGTATTGATCGCTTTCGTAAATTTGGACCAGATCGCCTTTTTGAACTTCTTGCGGAGACTCTTCTCGACATCCACTGCCTTGTCCTGCTCCTCCGGCGCGCTCATCACGTCCATCAGCCAGGCGATGTAACCGCCCTCCAGGCTCACAGCGTCCCAGCCTTTTTCCTGCAGTTCTTCTGCAGCAGCCACACTGAACCGGCCGCGGCTGCAGCAGATAATCGTCTTTTTGCTCCGGTCAATCGCATCACTTGTCTCGATTTCTTCTGTCTTCATCACAAGCGCTCCCGGAATCGCGCCGTGGGAGATCTCTACCGCATCGCGGATATCGACGATCTGATAGCTTGACGGATCGAGCTCTTTTAGTTCTTTTATTGAAATACTGGTACTCATGTAATTTTTCCTTTTCTAATTAAAATGCCTTACTTTTCTTCATTCTTTCATTGTATCGTTTTTTCTGTGACTGTCAAGAAAAAACGCATAAAAACGGGGAGTCTCTGAACATTCGTTTCAAATCCTCCCCCACTTTTTTATTTTTTCCGGATATCCGCCATCGTCTTCAGCAGAAGTTCTTTCTTCCAGAAGACCAGCCCTGCACTTGCGAGCAAAATCGCGTAACGCAGGATCCTGTACGGAAAAATCAGATTGCAGATGATGCTTGCTCCAATCAGAAAAACGGAGCACGCCACAAGAAATCCTGGACTCATCAGATTTTCCTGGATTCCTTCGTTCACCAGAATCTGTTTGCTCACAATATAATGGCCGACCGAATACAGCATATAGCATGCCAGCGTCGTGTAACCGGCCGCAATATAGCCGAACAGGCGGATAAAAATAAAGTTCAGCACCACATTCGCTCCCGCCGCCGCCATGGATGCTGCCATCAGAAACTGTGTTTTTTCATAATAGAACTGCGGCATCGAGAGAATATTATAAATAAAGATAAAGAACACACTCGCTGCCACCGGCGGAATGACGTACACCGCCTCGCGGTACTTCGGCGATCCGAAAATCAGCACCAGCTCCGGACTGATCAGCATCAGCGCCACGGCTATGCCGACCACTACAATGCTCAGCAGCTGCAGCACCTTCCGCATCGAGCGGATGTCGCCCTTTTTGATCTTGCTGTACATCCACGGTGTCAATGCACTGTTCATACCGCTGATGAAAAGCTGCACCAGCATACCAATGCTGTACGCCAGCCCGTACAGCGCAACTTCCGTCTTTCCGACCATCTTGTCGATCATGATGCGGTCGCCCTGATTCAGGATAATACCGGACAGATAATGCGGCACAATCGGAATTCCGATCCGCAGTGCGTAGCCCCAGTATTCCTTCGAAAAGAACTCTTTTCCTTTGCAAAACTGGAACACAATAATCGGCACACAGATGCAGACCTGCACCCCGACGATACCTAAGATCCGCATCATGGCCGTACCGCCATTCATGCGGATCAGCACCAGGCTCGCAATCGGGTTCATCAGCGCCTGCAAAATCGTCACACAGACCAGAATCCGGTACCGGTACTCAAACCGCTGCCGCCCCGACCAGTAAGAAAGCGCCGGACTCAGCAGCGCTTCCAGAAACATCAGCAGAATCATGGATTTCGGCAGATTTAAAATCTTCTCCCAGAAACCTGATGTAAAACAATACAATGCAAAAACCGCACCCGTAATCACAAGCGTCAGTCCCTGCATTGCAGATGTATATTCATCCCGCTGCTTCTCGTACTTTGCCATCGCATTGTCATAAACACCATTAAATAAATACAGCGATGTCATAATCGTCAAAATCTGCAGCCAGGACAGATAAACCGTATAGGTTCCGTACTCCTCGGTGCTCATCAGACGCGTGAAAATCGGAACTGTGATGAACGAAATGCCCTTCTGTAAGAAACTGCAGATCGTAAACCAAAGCGCCGCCTTCGCCTGGACGGAGAGAGAACGGTATTTTGAGGTAATGTTCATGTAAAATAGAACTCCTTGCTGTTGGTTATTTGCGTGTTTTATGGTAACACAAAATGGTGGGGACTGCAAGAGGAACATCCATTAAAATCCCCCATGGTTGAACGCTTCCATTCAACCATGGGGGATTTTCGATTCCCAAATGATTCAGAATATACATATAGGCCAATGCATACGACTGACACACACCTCTTCCGTCCATCAGCACACCATAACTGGTATAATTCTTATAATTCAGATCATACTCTGCATGCGATACCAGATAATCGTGAATTACAAGCGCCTTCTGCTCATCTGTCATGGAATTGTTCACCAGTTTGTAGATAGATGCCAGTTTCTCATCCACTGCATTAAAAATCTGTTTGGTTTCTTCCGGTGTTCCAAATGTATTGGTAATTCTCAAACCTGTATAGTATGCATCACCATACCAGGCAATGATTCTATTATACGTATCACTCGAAAAATACGGCGAATAGCCATAATAAAAGCTTAAGTCATAGGTATCCCTTCTTATTTTTAAATCTTTAATGGATACCCATTCATTTCCAGCCAGCATCGCTTCTTTCACACGATTCTCCAGAACCGTATACAATTCATACTCCGTTCCGCTGAACTCATCGCCTTCATCGGCCCCGTATGTATCAATCCCGGACTCATCCTGCTGTGGTTCCATGGGTTTAATATCGCCCGTCGGCAATGTAACATCCTCATTTTCGTCCGCAAACGCCTTTTGCGGCATCACAAAAATGGATGCCGCAAGCAGAAACAAAAATGCTGTCAGTTTAACGATTCTCTTTTTTCTCCTCTCCATGCGCTTTTCCTCCCTGCAATTCTTCTAAATACAGTTTTGCATCTTTTAAGAAGCTGACCGCAATCATCACGATCACAATGCCGATCGGAAATGCCGCTACGATACTGACAGACTGCAGACTGTTCATGGAACTCTCTGCAAAAAGAAGTGCAATCGGAAGCAGGATCAGCAGGATACACCACATCAGCTGAATTCCTTTTGCCGGCTCTTCGCCGTCTTCCAGTTTCCGGTAGCTGTAGCACGATGCCGTCAATGCGATCGAGTCGAACGATGTCGCATAAAATGCAACCATCGTAACTAATACAACAACCATAATCAGCGGTGCACACGGCATGGTTTTGATCATCGACACAATCAGATGATATAAATCCCCATTTTCATTATACTGCGAAATGAAATCAATTGCACCTGAAATCTGCTTTCCCATCGAATAATTTCCAAGAATAATAAAGCTGACAAGCGTGGAACCCACACCAAAACCGTATCCGCCGAGAATTGTCTGGCGCACGGTTCTTCCGCGGGAAATGCTGCCAATGAAGAACGGTGCTGCCACACACCATACCATCCAGTATGCCCAGTAATAAATGGTCCAGTTCTGTGGGAAGTTTGTCGTACGCATCGGGTCCGTATACGTTGATAAGCTGATAAAGTTCTGAATCATTTTTCCAAGAGAAGAAAATCCAGTTTCAATAATATACCGCGTCTCTCCCCCAAACAGCAGGACGAAGGCAAGGAGTCCGAAAAACAGATAAATGCACACCTTGGCCAGAATGCTGATTCCTTTGAATCCATGCAGAAGAGAATAGGTATAAACACAGCAGGTGATCAGAAGAATGATAATATTAATCACAGTTCTGCTGACTTCCATATGGAACAGCTCGCCGATGATTTCCGCCATCAGAGGAGTTGCCACACTAAAAGTGGTAGCAGTTCCGGCCAGCAATGCAAAGACAGCCAGAAGGTCAATCAGACGGCCGCCAATTCCATCTGTCTGTTTTCCCAGAATCGGACGGCACGCCTCGCTGTATTTCTGACGGTTTCGTTTTCTTACATGAAGCATAAAGCCAAACGCAACAGCCAGTACCAGATAGAATCCCCACGGGATAAAGCTCCAGTGAAACAGTGGAAATACGCCTGCCCAGTCCTGAATGCTGCCAAGTTCTGCGATGTGAGGATCTGTTGCGTACAAAATCCACTCAGAGAACGAATAAAACAGAATATCTGCTGCCAGACCACAGGTAAACATCATGCATCCCCATGCAAAAAAGGAATATTTTGGCTTCTCATCCGGCTTTCCAAGCACAATATTTCCGTATTTGGAGCCTGCCAGAAACAGAGACAGAAAGAAAATGCCAAGTCCGATGACCAGGTAATACGTTCCAAAGGTGTCTCCAAACAGAAATCGAATCTGGCCAAGTACCTGATTCGACTGCTCCGGTGCAAAGAAAAATACGATACATAGAGCAACGATCAGCGCCAGAGGCACCAGCGTGATCATCCAGTCGATTTCTTTTTTCTTCTGTTGGTTCTTACTGTTCATTTTCTTCCCTTTCTGCGTAATCCGCATACGATGCATCGAGTGCAACAAGCTCGCTGAAATTGTCTACTTCTATGATATCCTCTGCCTTCATTGGCCGGATGCCAAGCTGATACTCTTTCGGGTAGCAGAACATTGCCACATCGTCCCAGTAAATCTGACGGTTTTTCTTTACTTCAAACTCCTGCTCCAGATGGCCTTTTAACCGCTTTCCATCTTCTGCTGTCCATCGGGAAATGCTGTAGAGCTGCCAGCCGCCCTTTCCGCCGGTTCTGCTGCAGCCTGTCACAATGCCGTTTTCCACGGTCTGCAGCCACTCGTCGGTCTCATCATCCGTCCACACGCTGTTGTAACCGGATCGCTCAAACTCCGGTGCCAGAATTTCCGGATGATAGATGATCTGGTCACCGTCAAGAATAAACGCATTTTCCAGATGTTCCCGCGCCACATACAGCGATGCGATGTTGTTGCAGGTATCGTACCACGGATTGTCGATCAGTTTCAGTCCCGGGTACTCCTCTTCCAGTGTCTGGAACTGTTCCTTGAGGTAACCGACTACCACGTAAATTTCTGTGATTCCGTTTTTGTGCAGTCCATTGATGACGGTATCAATCATCCGCACACCGTTTACCCGGACCAGCGGTTTTGGTGTTTTTAACGTTACCGGCTTCATCCGGTTTCCGAGGCCTGCCGCCATAATAATGGCACGCTCTACTTTGTACATGTTTCTTTTTCTTCCTCTCCCAGTTCCTGCTGGACTATTTTGTAATAATCTTTTGCGTAGCGGTACTGCCGCAGAGAATACTCTCCGAATTCTACGCCTAATTTCCGTTTGTACTCGCACCAGTTACTCCAGAGCAGACCACAGACCGCGATGTAGCAGTAGATTTTTATGCGTGTTCTGTCGTCACAGTTTCCTTCAAAATAAAGATCAATCAGATGATCCACCTGCTCTTTTTTGTAGAGAGAATAGATACAGAACATTGCGATATCCACATGCGGATCCTGCATTCCGGCGTATTCCCAGTCGATCAGGCGGATCTCCTCTTTTCCGTTTTCTTCCACAAACAGAAAATTGTCCGGCACAGCATCAATGTGAGTGAGCACCCACTCTCCGGCATTTGCTTCGATGTAATCCTTTAACTGAAGCACATGCGCTTTCGTCTTTTCGTAATCTTTATATGCTGACGGAGTTCCTTCCCAGAGGCTTTCATAGTATTCCATCTGTCCGAACAGGTCGAAGGAATGGTCTACTCTTAATTTCTGCCCGTGAAACTCCCGCAGTTTCTTCATGCATTTCTGAAGATCTTCTTCCTTTTCTGCATCGCAGACCCGCGCACCTTCGAGATATTCTGTGATTTTATAGCCGTTCTCCGGGTTAATATAGGCAATCTCATCACAGATCCTGCGGCCGGCGATCGTCTGATAGACGGCTGCTTCCTGGCGGCGGTTGATCAGCTGATCTGTTCCCTCTCCCGGGATACGCATAATGTATTTTTTATCTTTGCAGGAGAATAAAAAGGATCGATTTGTCATTCCCTTTTTCAGAACTGTAATGTTTGTTACTTCGTCCTGCTGTGCTCCAAGTGCTTCACAGATCACCTGAATGGCATCCGTCTGCAGCTGGCTGGAATCGCTGTCGATCTCACGCAGCTGCTCATAAGTATTAATTTCTACGGCATCTGCTGCATGTACAACACGGGCGGTCACAATCATTCTGTCTTTCCGGTATAAGGTTTCCTCCCAGAACGCTCCGTCGTATCGGGAATCTCTTCCCAGTTCTTCCAGACGCTCCCGCACGATCGCTGCTTCCGCTTCCAATAGATAACAGATACCAATCATGGCGTTTCCGCCAGCCTGCTCTTTCTGTACAACCAGCTCCTGCTTCCGGTTTACACGAACGGTACTGTCATCATCTACCATATCACTGACCATGTACCAGGAGTATAATTCATTTCTGCTGTATGGATTCTTTTCACACCAGATATCACAGGGAATGATGTAGCTGTTTGATAAATGGTCTGCCGCCGTTTTCAGGGAATGCAGATTGTTTTTCGACGCATAATCCGGAGCAACGATCAGGTCTACGCCGTATTCATCGATCAGATATTCATACTGCTCTTTCATAAATCCGACAACGACGTAAATCTCTGTAATGCCGACTTCATGAAGCTGACGGATTGTGCACTCAATCAGCCGCTCTCCTTTGATTTCCAGAAGTCCTTTCGGTGTCTCTGTATTAATCGGAACCATCCGCATACCAAATCCAGCGGCAAGAATAATGGCGTTTTTCGGCGCTTTTTCTTTTGCCTCACGCAGTGCCTTTTCTGTCGGACGGATCTCTTCATCCAGGTAACCTTCTGAAATCAGCTCCTTAATCGAACGATTAACAATACCAAGCGAATGGCCGGTCTGCGCGGCAAGGATACGCTGATTGATGAAGGGTTCTTTTATCAGGTTGTTCAATATATCTTGTTTCGAGCTGTTCATATACTTCCTTCTTTCATTTTTCATGAACTTTTGTTTTCGATTATACTATAACTTTATGGCTTTTTCAATCTTTTTTTCTTTTATTTTATTTTTTGTATATAAGAAAAAAGTTCCGAATTGTTCCTTTTTCTAACAATTCAGAACCTCACTTCTTATGTCGAATTTCAATTCCAGCTTTAAAATGTGAACTTCCTATAAAATTAACTCTCGATATGCAAAAATATCATATTCCCCACATTTTCAACAAAAAACAATAGAAAATTCGAGAGTTAATATTTCAGGAAGTTCACATAAAAAGGTCCAAATAATTAACATTATTTGGACCACCTGTCAAAGGAAGCCTTTTTCCTTTTCGCCGTCATCAGGACTTCTTTGCGCTTCCATTCATAAATTTTTCTTAAAATTTACCTTTATTTTACCACACTACTCCCAAAACTACAATATATCTCCATTTTTCATTTTTTTTACATAGAACCTTTCTGGCCTAATACAATCAGTACAGTTTTAAACAAAATCTTAATATCCAGCATAAAGGACCATTCTGAAATGTACTTCGTATCCAGTTTTACAACCTCTTCAAAGTCCGTAATCTCACTTCGTCCGCTTACCTGCCACATACCTGTCAGACCTGGTTTGATTGCCAGTCTTGCTCTGTGATGGAGCTCATATTTCTCCCACTCATCCACTGTCGGCGGACGGGTTCCGATGAGGCTCATATCACCTTTTAATACATTGAAGAACTGCGGGAACTCATCCAGTGAAGTTTTGCGGATGAAATTTCCAATTCCCTTGCCAGGACCCTTTTCGCTGCCGATAACGCGCGGATCGTTCTCCATTTTGAACATCAGACCGTCGCTGACACGGTTCTGTTTCATCAGTTCTTTTTTCCGTTCCTCAGCATCCATGTACATACTGCGGAATTTGTAGATTTTGAATTTTCTTCCGTTCTTTCCAACACGGTACTGTGAGAAGAAGATCGGCCCCGGCGATTTGATATAGATTGCAGGAGCGACAAACAAAAAGATGATTCCTGTCAGGATACATCCTACGAGACCACCACAGATATCCATGATTCGTTTCAGGATAAGCTGGCCTGCGCTTGCCATGTTAATGCAGGTAGTAATAACTGTGTAATTTCCCATACGTTCCACTGTCTGGTTTTTCCCCTGCATCTCATTGACGTCTGCAATTTTAACGTGAATCGTGATTCCCATTTCTGTAAAAGCATCAAAAACCTTCTGTGGAATTTCTCTGTCCTCCGGAAGAACAATCAGAACTTCATCAAACCACTCGCGGCAGACATATTCGGCTACGTTTGCGAGGTTGGATACAACTGGTACACCATGAATTTTGTGTCCGGTTCTGTCCTGGTCTACGAGAACAACGCCGGTCGGATGAACGCCGATGTAATCGAAATCCAGCATGCTCTTCACAACGGACTGTGACTGTTTTTCGGTCGTGATGATCAGAAGCGAACGGCCGCTGTGTTCCCCGCTGCTGCGTTTCTTTACCACAGCCTTCCATCCGATGCGCATCAGATAGGAAAGCATTCCGTACAGAGCACCGGTCAGCATAATGGTTGCTCTGGAGAACTGATCTCCCTCCTGAATCAGGAACAGGTAGAATACACCAAGAACGATGATGTATACCATATTTTTTACAGTCATTCCGATTTCCACGAGGTATCCGCGCTTCATGACGTTTTTGAAGGAATCGTCAAAAAACATGATCATCAGCTGGATCAGAGCGAATACGATAGCCTCATTTCGGTAAATTGGGCTTCCATATGGCTTAAAACTGTGATGTCTTAAGAAATAACCCATGACGAAAGCCAGCTGAAGACAGATAATATCAAGAACCATAAAATCCAGATGCTTCAGCCATCCTGTGGATGATTTTTTGTACATACCTTTCTCCCCTGTCGTATTTTTTTCGCCGTACTCATAACACTCTCTTGTTTCGCATAGTTTTTCTAGCTTTTATATTACCATTTTCACTAAAAACTTCTCATTTTTTCTGGTACTATGCATTTGTAATATCTTCTGTGACGAATACAGAACCATTTTTTTCTTTATTCCAAATATTCTATCCCATTTCTACTTATTTGTAAAGGTGTGGACACACTTTTGGACATAATTATTTCACATTTTTGCAAATTATTACATTTTATATTATTTCATCACATCCAGAATCTGTAATGTTTTCATCTTCTTTTCGACATAGCGATGGAGATATGCACGCAGCAATCGTTCCAGTTCGTCCAGGATCTCTTCATTTACGGTAAAACCATACAGCTTCTCCAGCGGTGCCGCAATGATATAGCGGCATGCCAGCACGGTGCCCGGCTGCAGCGGCCATGGATCTCTGATGGTTTTTCCGCAGTTTTGGCAGTAGATGGCGCTGTCGCGCAGGGAGAAAACGGTCAGATTCTCTTTCGTGCCGCACTCCATGCAGGAGAACATCTGCGGTGCTTCTCCGCTGATTGTGATCGTCCGCAGTTCGAAGATGCACCGGACCAGGCGGAGGTCCTGTTTTCCGCGGCGGATGGCGTTCATCGTCACGTACAGAAGGTTCAGCATCTGGGTTTCATCGTTTCCTTCCTGGCCGAAATATTCGGCCAGTTCCAGAAAATAAAAGCCGTAATAAACGCCGGGCTGCATCTGCGCCAGATCGAGGAAATATTCTTTAATGTTTGCGCCGGAGAGGGTGTAGCTGTCACGGCCCTCGTAGACCTGAAACTCGCCGAAGACGAACGGATTGGAGACGGCCATCAGCGGGCTTTTCATGCGGCGGGCGCCACGCGCGAAGGCAGTGATTTTGCCGAGCTCCCGGGTCAGGATCACGACGCGCTTGTCATACTCTCCGACCGGGGAGGCGGATAATACCATTCCGCTTACATTGATTGGTTCTCGCATGTTTCTTCCTTATTATAATGCAATATTATAAATCGAGTTTCTTTTTATCATATCCAAAGTTCTTCACCAGGAAATCGCTGTCTCTCCAATCTTTTTTAACTTTGACCCAGAGCTTCAGATTGACTTTCTGCTCCAGCATCTGCTCCAGCTCATACCGCGCGTTGCTTCCGATCTTCTTGAGCATCGCGCCCTGTTTTCCGATGATGATGCCCTTGTGGGAATCGCGCTCGCAGATGATGGTCGCATCAATATCAACGATTTTTCCGTTCGGGCGGTCTTTCATCTGGTCGATCACAACGGCGATGCCGTGCGGGATCTCTTCGTTTAAGGCGTACAGTGCTTTCTCGCGGATGATCTCAGCCACGATCTGGCGCATCGGCTGATCGGTGATGGTATCCTCATCATAGAACTGCGGGCCGTACGGCAGATATTTGAAGATGCTCGGAATGATGTCATCGGTGTTCTGATGGCGGAGTGCCGAGCACGGAATGATCTCGGCAAACTGGAACAGCTTGCGGTACGTATCGATGAATTCCAGGATTTTGTCTTTCTCCACGGTATCGGTCTTGTTGATAATGAGGAGGACCGGCGCATTGACTTTCTCCAGGATCTCTGCGATATGGCGCTCTCCTGCTCCGATGAAGTTGCTCGGCTCTACCAGCCAGAGAATCACATCGACTTCTTTTAACGTTTTCTCGGCTACATCGACCATGTACTCGCCGAGCTTATTTTTCGCCTTGTGAATACCCGGTGTGTCGAGGAACACGATCTGTCCCTCGTCACACGTATAAACGGTCTGGATGCGGTTGCGGGTGGTCTGCGGTTTCTTGGATGTAATCGCAATCTTCTGTCCGATCAGGTGGTTCATCAGCGTGGATTTTCCCACGTTCGGACGGCCGATCAGGGCTACAAAGCCGGATTTATAATTTGCATTGTTTTCCATTGCTGTCTCTTCTCCTCATTTATAAGTTCTCTACGTTCTTAAACAGTTCTTTCTCTTTCTGAATGGCTGCTTCGCTTCCGACAACGCAGATGTTGTTCTGTTTTAAGGCTGCATCTACAAGGTCTGCCAGTGCATGAATGTCATCCAGGGTTGCATCGAGGATCTGATCTCTCTCCTGCTGGAAGTCTGCTTCGGTGATGCCGTTGAACCATGCGCTCTCGGAGGTCTGGCCTTTTGCGGACGGGTTCATCGGGACGTCGAGTTCGCTGATCGTTCCGATGATGTATTTGGTCATCTGGCGCTCGTCTGCTTCGAAATTGCGCACGTAATCGCCGATACCGCGGTATACTTCAAGGGTTCTTCCGACGTTCGGGTCACGGTAGGAAGAAATGCACGCGTTTCCGCCTCTTCCGAAAGCTCCGCCGCAGCCGTAAGCGCCGCCTTTGACACGGATGTTGATCCACAGATAGTCATAGCTCAGCATGACACGCAGGATGCGCAGGGCTCCTGTGTAGTCGTAGCCTTCGCGCTCGAAGTTTCCACAGAGTGCTACGTACTGTACCTGGCCGGAGGTCTGGAAGGCTTCGTTTTTCTGTTCAAAGTCATACACAATGCTGCCCGGCTCCACTTCGTCGGTGTACAGATTCTCTTTGAATGCTGCGATTTTTTCTTCCAGCGGTGCGTAGCCTGTCTCGTCTGCGGTATAGGAGACGGTCAGATTCTCTTTGCGGAAGATGTATTTCATCAGGGTCTGCAGATTTTTAATCAGTTCTGCTTTTTTCTCATCGAAGTTCTCGTCCAGATCTTTTAAAAGCTGGTAGAAGCCGATGCCTGCGATGCGGTCCTGGAAATTGCTCATCGGGGAGTAATAGGAAGCTGCACGCATCACAGCCGTTGCATTTCCGGCGGAAGACAGGCGGTTCTGCAGGCCGGATTTCATGCTGGAGATGATCTCGTGAAGACGTTTCTCGTCATCCAGGCGGGAGGTGTTCAGGATTTCCTCGATCATTTTCATGACGAAATCCAGTTTGTCGTACAGGAATTTCGCGCGGATGCCGAACATTCTACGGCAGTCGTCATCGTTTTCCGGAATGCGGAATACCTGCAGTCCGCAGTTGATGCCGCCGGTCTGTGCATTGATCTCATTGAACAGTTCGCCGTAGGTGTAGTGTTCGGTGTCCACATAGCCGAGAACGGATTTTAATACGCCCATGTACGGGATCAGATCGTTCGGCACATTTTTCGTATCAAACAACAAGCTTAAGTAACCGATGCCGTTCGTGAATACGTTGTGATGAAGAACCGTCGTTCCATCGACTTTATGCTCGTCATTGTAAAGTTTGACAGACTCACGTTTGATATCGCTTCGTTTCAGGAGCGGAATCGTCTCGAGTACTTCCTCGCTCTCCTCTTCTTCCTGATATGCTGCCAGCTCTTTGGTGTCAGCAATGATTTTCTCGATCTCTTCTTTTGACAGGCTCTCTTTGTATTTCTGCAGTTTTTCTGCGGTCTTTGCATCATTTTCTGCGGCAAGACCGGTCTTTGGAATGAGGGTCACGATGGAGGCATGGGTGTTGTCCAGCAGATACGTCTGGATCAGGTTTTCGAAATAGCCTTCTTTTGCCAGTTTTTTCAGCTCATCGTAGATCGCAAGCTGCTGCAGGTAGGCGAACGGTTTGTTCTCGTCGTACAGCCAGCTGTCGAAGACGTCAATGCCGTACATCAGGCCCTTCGGGAAGCTGGAGAAGTCCGCCTCACGGAAACGGAATTCGAAATAGTTGATGCCTGCCTCGATGGCTTTCTGATCCATGCCGTTTTTCACGATATCCTCGAGGGTGCCGCGGATGATGGACAGGAATTTTTCTTTCTCATTTTCATCGGCGTTCTTGGCTACGATGGAGAAGAATGGCTGCAGGATGCCGTCCTCGTAGGAGCCGTAAACATCTTTTCCGATGTGTGCGTCAAGGAGTGCCTGTTTGACCGGGGCTCCCGGTGCGTCAAGGAGTGCATACTCCAGAACAGAAAATGCCACGTTTAATTTTACATCCAGACCGCTGCCGATGACCATGTTGTAGGACAGGTACGCATTGTTTTCAAGCGGATCGCCGTCGAGTACCGGGTACTCGTGTACAATGTCGAGGGTCTCTGCAAATGGTTTCTGATACGGAATTTCGGATTTTACTTCTTTTGCATTAAAATGGGACAGGTATTTTTCATCCATCCATGCCAGTTTTTCTTCCATATCCATGTTTCCGTACAGGTAGATATAGCTGTTGGACGGATGGTAATAGGTCTGATGGAAATTCAGGAAGTTTTCGTAGGTCAGGTTCGGGATGCAGGACGGATCTCCGCCGGATTCTACGCCGTACGGAGTGTCCGGGAACAGGGTGTTGAAGGTTTCACGCTCCAGGACATCGTCTGCGGAGGAGAAGGCTCCTTTCATCTCGTTGTATACAACACCGTTGTAGGTCAGCGGGCCGTCTTCGCTTTCCAGATGATAGCTCCAGCCTTCCTGCCGGAAGATTTCGTCGTGTTTGTAAATGTTCGGGTAGAATACGGCGTCCATGTAGACATGCATCAGGTTCTGGAAGTCGGCATCGTTGGTGCTGGCTACCGGGTACATGGTTTTATCCGGGTAGGTCATAGCATTTAAGAAGGTGTTCAGGGATCCTTTGACGAGTTCTACGAAGGGATCCTTTAACGGGAATTCGCGGGAGCCGCAGAGGACGCTGTGCTCGAGGATGTGGGCTACGCCGGTGCTGTCGGCCGGCGGGGTACGGAACGCGATGTTGAAGACTTTGTTGTCATCTTCGTTTTCGAGAAGGAGCACGCGGGCACCGCTCTTGTTGTGGCGGAGGAGGTAGCCGTGTGCATGGATATCGTCAATCTGCTGTTCCTGCAATAGGGTATAGGCTTTGCAATGTTCTGCGTTCATTTTTGTATATCCTTTCTTGTTTTTCTTTATTATTTCCGGTTTTATGCAGTCAAAAACGGACCGCAGTGCCCGTTTGCTGGGATTTTCTGCGGCCCTGTCGGTTTTATTCTTCGTTGTCGGTTTCTGCTGCGGTGTTCTCTGTCTCGTTGACGTGTTCTTTTACTTCGTCGTTTGCAGCGTTGTCCTGTGCATTTTTCTGTGCCTGTGCTGCAGCGGCCTGTGCCATCATTGCCTCAAGGTTCGGGCGGACGCTCTGTGCCTGGGCTCCCATGATTCTCTGGAGCTGTTCTCTGGTCAACAGAAGGTTGAAGCCGGACGGGTTGATGACGAAGCCTTTGGCCTGTTTCATCAGGTACGGCAGAAGGTGCTGGAACGGGATGGCTGCCAGACGGAGTTTTGCCTGCGGATCCGGACGGAATTTCTGGAATTCACCAATATCGGAAAACAGCGGCTGGAAGATGTCTTCGTTCTGGTTTTTGATGTACGGGATGCGCACGTCTGGTCCCGGGTTGGCCGGATCGAATTCGCCCTGTACCTGGGAGATGTCGATGGCAAGGATGAATTTGCTTCGCATCAGGTTGACAAGCATTTCTTCTTCGAGTTCACGCAGGTGCTGCATGCGCTCGGCATCGTCTCTTCTCTGGTTTGGTTTTCTGAGTTCCTGCAGAAAGTATACGACGGTGAGCTGTACGCCCGGGTTCAGAACCGGGAGGTGCTGTTTGTTCATTTTCTCCATGTCTGGTTTCGGGAAGATCTGCTCGAGCTCGATGCGGCGGGTCTGGTCGCCTTCGCGGAAGATGACCATATTGACGCCTTCGGCGTAGAGGCCCATATAGAAGTTTGGCATCTGCTTGCGCAGTACTTTTACGGTAAGCAGCGGGGTATTCTTCTCTACATAGGATTTTGCAAATTCTTTAGCTGCTTCTTCTTCGGTAAACATATATACCTGATCGTCAAAGGTTTCCGGATCGCACTCTACGTATGGGAGTTTTGTGATCTGGGAAAAGGTCACATAGATGATTTCCATGCTCTGGAATTTCTTCATGGTGAAGCTGTTGTCTACTGTCATTTGTGGTTGAGTCCTTTCTTCGCTCTTAGAGGATATGGTATCCCCAAAATATCTATGTGACATTATATCATACTTTTGGTGGGTTGCCAAAGGTTTTCTTTGGGGGTAACGGACCGCGCAGACCAAAGCTGTCGAAACGGGGCCTGACTTTGCATGACGGAGAGAGAGGGCTTTTCGTAGTCTGTAATTGGGGCGTGCAGACTACGGAATTGTTTTTTAACACATTCTAGTTAATCGCTTTGGCATTGGGGTAGATTTTTTCCATTCGGGCGTCCGGGAAATGGGCATCTATGGTCTGCTCGATGGCATTAGCAGCGGGCTTTTGGTGGGCGCGTTCGTCGTATCGGGCGAGAGCAAGGGTAGATACGAACATGTTGGCCACCATGAACACAATCAGGATCCAAGTGATGATTTTTCCGAATTTCATCGGGATTTTTTCAATCCAGCGCGAAATGACAGGATAGAATTTTTTGAGCCAGACGACGGCGGCTATTCCCCAGAAGAAACAGTACAGGAGGTTGATACGGCCTCCGAGGTTGAAGGGAATGTCGCTGTAGTCCCAGAAGACTTTTCCGAATACGATTTCGGTGAACACACTGCAGATGTATTCGTAGGCTCCGCCGAGGAAGGTACCAAAGGCAAACAGGAATCCATCGGAGCGGTCGCGGTAGTTGTAGAGGAACCAGGTAGCGAGGGCGATGGCCAGGCCCCAGACGATGCTGAACGGGCCCCATACAAGGCTGCTGCGGCTCATCCAGACACCGGCGGTGATGCGACAGAATATGGTTTCTGTAATATCGCCCAAAAATGCGCCGATGATGAAGAGAAGAACGATTTTGTAAAAGCTGCATCCTTCGGCAAATACGCCGGTTTCTGTTTTCTCTTTTTTCTCCGAAACTGGCTGTACGGCCGGATAGGCACGTTCCACACGACGCTCCAGATAGCGGTAAACACGGACAGAAAGGCGTCTGGTGAAGGCGTCGATCTGATCGTTCATAGCGCTGATCCGCGGCATTTTTTTCGTGATGTGGTGCAGAACAGCATAGGAACCGACGGCATCTACTATCAATATACCAAAGAGAATCCAGGATGTGATATGCAGGAAACCGGCCGGAATTGAATGAAGAACTGTAAAGCAGAGGCGATTGCCGATTTTCATGGCAAGCAGTCCTAAAATTCCCCATAGTACAGAATACTGAAGGCAGATATAGCCGTCCATGTTCCATTTTTTATTGGAATAGTCCCACCATTTGCCATGGCCAATGCGTTCCAGTGCGTGACCGGCCAGCCACTCGACTGCGGTAGCGATAATCATACAGCCAAGGAACAAAAAGACGGGGCTTGACTGCAGTTCATACAGATAACGTGTCATAAAGACAGCTGTGATTCCATAGATGGCGCAGAGCGGACCATTTAAGAATCCTCTGTTTACCATATGTTTTTTCCGGATCGCGGCCACAGAAGTTTCCAGAAGCCATCCAAGGAAGGCGTAAAAGAAAAACAGGCCGAGATAGTCATAAATTGTATAGTTCATGTTCTTCTCTCTATTCTTTCATTATTTTTGCTATTTTAAGGATTTTATTTTCCACTGAATCCCTTGTATACTCTCCAGTATTTTGTTTTTATTTTTATCCTGCAAATAAGATGGATTTAATTTTGCTTTTTTATACTGCAAATATGTTCCTTCTGTTTTCTGAATCAGCAATTTTGTAAAATATTGTTCCCAGCTAAAAAACTCTGTGCTGTCGATATAATCTTCTGGATTTTCCAGAATTTTACGAACCTCTTTGTCCTGTAAAAGATCTGAATTTAAAATCAGCCATTCAAAAGACTCCGGTAAATATAAATGTACGTTCTGTTTTTCCTCTATTTTATTGCTGAGAAGATTCATTTCTGCTCCAATTGCAGCACCGTCCGCAATAATACAGGTTTCTTCTGTTCCTGCCTTGCCGATCATTTCCGGTATTTTTGTTTTTCCACCAGCGCTTTCACATGTAATATTCCTTTCTGCACATACATTTTCAAAAAATTGATACCCAGAATTGGAATCTTCCGTAATTATTTTTTGTACTCTAACAGGAAGCCGTGCTGTTTTGGGATAGATCTGATACATTTTCTGATATATTTTTCTGGTATCTCTGTATTTTCCGGAAACATGCAATCCATAAATCTCTTCTACACTATACGGCAAATTATATAAGTTTTCTCTCGTAATCAATACAAAATAGTTTTCTGAACCCCGTATGGCAGAAGCAAATTCTTCTGTTTTTATAAAATAATTCTCCTCGTCTATGAAAAAGATGCTTTCCCGGCTGTTTTCCAAAATAATTTTCCAATTAACACCTTCCAGCACTCTGCACGGTACTTCACAGGAAACGTTGATTCCGCTGGACTCCCCTAAATTTTCTGCCTGCCGGATCATATTTACCAGTGTTGTTTTTCCTGATGCACTATCCCCCTGGATGATTGTAATATTACGCTTTATCACAAATTCATAATGAACTCTGTTATTTTGAATAATAACTCTTTTCTTTCCCTTCATACATCCACCTATACATAAGCCTCGGCAACATCTACAAATTCGGACATATTCCGCACAATAGTCCCTGTATTTAAAATCAGGATTTCAAAAGGATCTTTGCCAAACCGCATCACATGACGCAGATTAATCGTCAGATCCTTTTGCTCTCCTAATTTTAAAATCCATTTTGCACAATTATCTCCACATACGGAGGCATTAAAGATCTTTCCGTCTGTATCGTATGCCATCAGCAGCAACGTTTTGATTCCTCCGGATAAATCTTTCGGTGGAATCGGACCAAGCACCGGGCTGTCAATCAGATGCGCACTGATTACCTCCGAGCGATCCACATCGCGGATCATTTCTTTTGCCAGTGGCGTGGTCAGCCATTCATCTTCATAACAATTATCAAAATAGGTTGGCGGATGATAGATTGCACCTTTCATTTCTCCAAGATATATTTTCAACATAATAAAATTCCTCCCGCTAACGCTCATTATATCGTGATACGCACATTATACCATATCTCAAAGCCTTCTTGCGCAAAAATGTATCGTTTGTCAACATTTTCCGGGATAAAAATGTTGACAAACGATACAAAACTATTGCCAAATGTCGCTAATTCATTTTTTCTCCCAAAAAGAAAGAAGCCATACTCTCTCAAGTATGACTTCTCTCCTTTTTCAAATTCTTTTTAAGGAAAAAGAATTACTCTTCTTCTGCGCCGTACAGTTTTACGAGTTTGTTCAGGTAAGTGTAACGGTCTTTTGCTTCCTGCTCGTTCTTGCCGAACAGTCTTTCTGCTTTCGCCGGGTTTGCACGTTTCAGAGAGTTGTAACGTACCTCGCCGTTCAGGAATTCCTGATAATCTCCTGACGGAGCCTTGGAATCCAGTGTGAATGCGCTCTTGCCTTCTGCAGCGAGTGCCGGGTTGAAGCGGAAGCAATGCCAGTATCCGGTCTGAACAGCGAGCTGCTCCTCGGTCTGTGCTTTGCTCATACCTTTCTTGATACCATGGTTGATACATGGAGCGTAAGCGATAATGAGGGACGGTCCCGGATATGCCTCTGCCTCTGCGATTGCTTTGACTGCCTGATTGTAATCAGCGCCCATAGCGATCTGTGCTACGTATACATAGCCATAGCTCATTGCGATGCTTGCCATATCTTTCTTCTTGGTTTCTTTACCGCCTGCTGCGAACTGTGCAACTGCACCAGTCGGAGTAGCTTTGGAGGACTGTCCGCCTGTGTTGGAGTAAACCTCGGTATCGAATACCATTACGTTGATATCTTTTCCGCTGGCAAGTACGTGGTCTACGCCGCCGAATCCGATATCGTAAGCCCATCCGTCACCACCGAAGATCCACTGGGATTTCTTAGCGAGGAAGTCTTTGTTCTTAACGATGTCTCTGCAAACGTCGCAGTCAGCGTCTTTGATTGCTTCTACAAGTTTCTCGGTTGCAGTTCCGTTGGTAGCGCCGCAGTCAAAGGTATCCAGATACTCTTTGCATGCTGCTTTTACTTCTTCCGGAGCTTTCTCGGAGTTCATAACATCCTCAACTTTGGCTTTCAGGCCGCCGCGGATTGCTTTCTGAGCGAGAAGCATACCATAACCGAACTCTGCGTTGTCCTCGAACAGGGAGTTGGACCATGCCGGGCCCTGTCCTTTCTCGTTTACAGTGTAAGGAGTGGACGGTGAGGAGTTACCCCAGATAGAGGAGCATCCTGTTGCGTTTGCGATGTACATTCTGTCACCGAACAGCTGGGTGATCAGTTTTGCGTAAGGAGTCTCGCCGCAGCCTGCGCATGCGCCGGAGAACTCAAGCAGCGGTTTCTTGAACTGGCTGCCCTTTACGGTATTCTCTTTGAATTTTGCTACAACGTCTGTCTTCTCTGGAAGAGCTGCTGCATAATCGAAGTATTTCTGCTCTGCTTCGTGTGCTGCAAGGCTTTCCATAGCCAGCGCTTTCACACCCTTCTTGCCCGGGCATACGTTTGCACAGGAACCACATCCGGTACAGTCAAGCTGGGAAATAGCCATTGTGAAGGTGTAGTCCGGCATACCGGTCATCGGCATGGTCTGGATGCCTTCCGGAGCTGCTGCTGCTTCTTCTGCGGTCATGGCAACCGGACGGATAACAGCGTGCGGGCAGACGAAGGAACATCTGTTACACTGGATACAGTTTTCCGGATTCCATACAGGTACGTTTACGGCGATACCACGTTTCTCGTATGCGGATGTGCCGGACGGAGTTGTTCCGTCTACGTAGTCTGCAAATGCGGATACAGGCAGGTTGTTTCCTTCCTGGGAAGTTACTTTTGCCTGGATGGTATTTACGAATTTAACAGCATCAGCGCGGCCGCTCTCTGCATGAGTTGTGGTCAGACCTTCATCTTCTGCATTTTTCCAGCTTTCCGGAACTGCAACTTCTTTGATCTGTTTTGCACCCTCATCGATAGCTGCCCAGTTCTTTGCTACGACATCATCACCTTTACGGCCATAGGTAGCTTTTGCTGCTGCTTTCATGAGTTCGATGGCTTTTTCTTCCGGAATGATCTTCGCAAGCTTGAAGAATGCAGACTGAAGAATGGTGTTGATACGGGTCGGTCCCATGCCGGTCTCGATACCGATCTTAACGCCGTCGATCACATAGAATTTGATGTTATGGTTTGCGATGAATGCTTTTACCTGACCTGGCAGATGCTCTTCCAGTCCTGCTTCATCCCATGGACAGTTCAGAAGGAAGGTTCCTCCGTCTACCAGCTCCTCTACCATGTGATATTTGTTCATATAGGAAGGATTATGACATGCAACAAAGTTTGCTTTGTGGATCAGGTAGGTGGATTTGATCGGTTTCTTTCCGAAACGCAGGTGAGACATCGTTACACCGCCGGACTTCTTGGAGTCATAATCGAAGTAAGCCTGAGCGTACATGTCTGTGTTGTCACCGATGATCTTGATGGAGTTCTTGTTTGCACCTACGGTACCGTCTGCGCCAAGTCCCCAGAATTTGCAGTTGATGGTTCCTTCCGGAGTTGTTACCAGAGGAGCGCCAACCGGCAGAGACAGATTGGTAACATCGTCTACGATACCAATGGTAAATCTCTGTTTTTCTGTATTTTCATATACAGCAACGATCTGAGCCGGTGTGGTGTCCTTGGAACCAAGTCCGTAACGACCTGTGAATACCGGTGTGCTCTCGAATTTGCTGCCTTTTAATGCTGCTACTACGTCCAGGTACAGAGGCTCGCCAAGAGATCCCGGCTCTTTTGTTCTGTCCAGAACGGAAATCTGTTTTACAGTCTCCGGAATTGCATTGATGAGTGCTTCTGCGGAGAACGGACGGTACAGACGTACCTTTACAACGCCGACTTTCTTGCCTGCTGCTACGAGGTAATCGATGGTCTCCTCGATGGTATCGCAGACAGAACCCATAGCGATGATTACGTGTTCAGCGTCTGCTGCTCCATAATAGTTGAACAGTTTGTAATCGGTTCCGATTTTCTCGTTTACTTTGTCCATGTACTCCTGTACGATTGCCGGAAGAGCATCATAGTACGGGTTACATGCTTCTCTTGCCTGGAAGAAGATATCCGGGTTCTGTGCGGATCCTCTCTGGCACGGATGGTTCGGGTTCAGGGCATGTTTACGGAATGCATCTACTGCATCCATATCTACCATGTCTTTCAGATCTTCGTAATCCCATGTCTCGATTTTCTGAATCTCGTGGGAGGTACGGAATCCGTCGAAGAAGTTGATAAATGGAACTTTGCCTTTCAGTGCTGCACAGTGTGCAACCGGTGTCAGGTCCATAACCTCCTGTACGCTGGATTCGCAGAGCATTGCGACTCCGGTCTGACGACAGGCGTAAACGTCTGAATGATCTCCGAAGATGGAAAGTGCGTGGCTTGCAAGGGCACGAGCGGATACGTTGAATACGCCCGGGAGCTGCTCGCCGGCAATTTTATAAAGGTTCGGGATCATCAGAAGAAGTCCCTGGGATGCGGTGTAGGTTGTAGTAAGAGCTCCGGCTGCCAGTGATCCGTGTACTGCACCTGCTGCTCCTGCCTCAGACTGCATCTCAGTTACCTGAACTTCCTGTCCGAAAATGTTCTTTCTTCCCTGGGTTGCCCACTCATCGGTATGCTCCGCCATAACGGATGAAGGGGTAATTGGGTAAATAGCTGCTACGTCGGTATACGCATAAGACGCATGTGCTGCAGCCTGGTTACCATCCATGGTTTTCATCTTTCTAGCCATTTGATTTTATCCTCCTTAAAAAATGATGACCAAAAATTACTTTGGCTTTTCTCAGGTTGGTGTTCTGCCGGGTTTCGGTTGCCTCCGCGCTTCGAAAAACCCGGATAAGGGCATGGCAATGCCACTATGTCCAGTGTTTGAATTATAACACCGATTGGGCATTCTGTCCAGATTTTCTGTGGGTGTTCAGGGAAAAATACAAGTTTTTTACAACTTCTGGTAATTCCGCGTCGAATTTCTCGATAAAAAAAGAAGGAACGGCCCGCATATTTTTTCTCTTCTGCGGACAGTTCCCTTGCTTCTTTTATTTCTGATTCTGCGCCTCAATCTGTTCTGCGAGGTCGTTGAGATAAACCCATCTCTCGGTTTTTTCTTCCAGAGCAGCTTCGGTCTTCTCTTTTTCCGCCATCAGTTCGGCGAGCTTTGCAGAGTTGGTGGCGTTTTTGAGCATCTGATCGTCAAGCGATGCAATCTTTTCCTCGAGTACGGCGATATCGTCATCGATGGTCTCGTACTCGCGCTGTTCTTTGAACGTAAATTTCAGGCGGGTCGGACGGTTCTGCTTCCAGTCATTGTTCTTTGGCTTTGCAGGTTCGTCCGCGGACGTTTTGGACGGCGCTGCTTTTGCCGTTTCTTCCGCACTTCCGCCGAAACGGCGTTCTTTTGCTTCGAGGTAATCGGTGTAGCCGCCCTCGTACTGCAGAAGATTTCCGTTTCCGTTGAATTCGAAGATGCGGTCCACGACGTTATCCAGGAAATAGCGGTCGTGGGAAACGGTGATGACGATGCCGACGAACGTGTTCAGGAAATCCTCAAGCACGGTCAGGGTCGGGATATCAACGTTGTTGGACGGCTCGTCGAGGATCAGAACATTGGCGCCGCTCACTAAGACGGATAAGAGATACAGTCTCCGTTTTTCGCCTCCGGAGAGTTTGGAAATCGGGGTGTACTGCATATCCGGTGTGAACAGGAAGCGTTCGAGCATCTGCGATGCGCTGATGCGGCCGTCACGGGTCTGGACATACTCAGCGATATCTTTCACGTAGTCGATCACGCGCTGATTCGTATCCATGTCCGGCTCTTCCTGTGCCAGATAGCCGATGCGGATCGTGTCGCCGATTTCGATGGTTCCCGCATCCGGCAGGACTTCTCCGGTGATCATCCGCAGCATTGTGGATTTTCCGCAGCCGTTCGGGCCAATGATGCCGACACTCTGGTTCCGCAGGAAGATGTATTCGAAATCTTTCATCAGCGTTTTATCGCCGAAGGCTTTGCTGACGTTATGGAATTCAATCGTTTTCTTTCCCATGCGGGTCTCGACAGCATCCATCTCCACGACAGCGTCTGCGGTCGGTGCCGTGCCATTTTTGAGTACTTCGAGACGGTCGAGTCTGGCGCGCTGTTTTGTGCTTCTTGCGCGGCAGCCGCGTTTCGCCCATTCGAGTTCCATGCGCAGGATGCTCTGGCGTTTCCGTTCAGAGGCAAGTTCCATCTCCTCGCGCTCAGCTTTCAATTCCAGAAAACGGGAATAGTTGGAATCGTAGCTGTACATTTTTCCGTGGCTGATTTCGAGGATGCGGTTCGACACTTTATCCAGGAAATAACGGTCATGTGATACCGTGATGATAATTCCGTCAAAGTGATCCAGATAATCTTCCAGGATCGTCAGCGTCTGGATATCCAGATCGTTGGTCGGCTCATCCAGGATCAGTACATTCGGTGCACTCATCAAAACGCGCATCAGGTACAGTCTTCTCTTTTCTCCCCCGGAAAGCTTCTCAATCTTTGACCACTGCATGGCTCCGTCAAATAAGAAGCGCTCCAGCATCTGGGATGCCGTGATCTTTCCGTCTGATGTCGTAACATATTCTCCCACTTCTTTGACATAATCAATCACTTTCATGGATGCATCCATATATTCATTCTCCTGAGAGAAATATCCGATCCGGATCGTCTGCCCAATCTCGATCGTGCCATTATCCGGTTTTACAATCCCATTAATAATCTTAAGAAGTGTCGTGGGCCGCCCCGCGCGCGGCGTCTCGCCAGGCGGCGCGGGCCTCGGCCAGCAGGGCGGCCTGGGCCACGCCGCTTTCATTTAAGTCCGTATCCGCACTTCCCTGGATCCGTTTCTGTCTATTCCAGTCCGTTTCCCCATGTCTTGCAAAGAAAAGATTCATAATACGTTTCTCCTGTTTTATAATATACGTTTATAATATACGCAAACTCCGTATCTGCATTT
>OJMG01001164.1_pt1 | contig 25198 bp, 23 predicted proteins | sample 1597141 | NCBI WGS metagenome assembly OJMG01 (sample SAMEA2452119, study PRJEB22498) | human gut metagenome | biome: human feces; feature: human gut; material: feces | place: Australia | collected 2012 | reverse complement strand
GCATGACAGGCTGGGAATCACTTTTATCTATGTAACACATGACCAGGAGGAAGCACTCACCATGTCAGACAAGATAGTTGTCATGAGTGAGGGTGAGATACAGCAGATAGGAACTCCTGAAGATATATATAATGAGCCAAAGAACGCATTTGTTGCGGATTTCATAGGCGAGAGTAACATCTTCAACGGAATTATGACGGGCAAGTTAAAGGTAAGATTCTGTGGTGCAGAATTTGTCTGTCTGGATGACGTGGAGATTGGAACAAAGGTGGATGCCGTAGTAAGACCGGAGGATGTGATGATCACTACACCTGAACAGGGCGCTGTAAAGGGAGTTGTGACATCTGTTGTGTTCAAGGGTGTACACTATGAGATCAGCATTATGGCAAACGGCTATGAATGGCTGGTTCACACCACCAGATTTGTTCCGGTCGGCACCAAAGTCGGCATCAAAGTAATCCCGTTCAATATCCAGATTATGCATAAACCGGAATCTTCCGATGAAAAGGCGGTGGAGATCGATGCGTAAATTCAAACAGCAATTTCTTGCCGGTCCATACCTCATATGGATCATCGGTTTTATCCTCCTGCCGCTTATCATGATTCTTTACTATGCATTTACAAACGGCGATGGCAGTTTTACGTTATCCTATATCACAGCGATAGCAGATGAAACCAACCGCAAAGCCATGGGACTTTCCCTGAGACTTGGAATTATATGCACCATCGTGTGCCTGGTTCTCTCCTATCCGCTGGCAATGATTTTAAATAATAGGAAAATCAAAAATCAGGGACTGGTTGTTTTTATCTTTATGCTTCCGATGTGGATGAACTTTATGCTCCGTATCCTGGCATGGAAACTTCTGCTTTCCAAAAATGGTGTAATCAACTCCATTCTCACAGGTTTCGGACTTTCCCGCATCAATATCATAAATACACCAACGGCAGTTGTCCTTGGCATGGTATACGACTTCCTGCCATTTATGCTGCTGCCAATCTACAACTCCATGACACGAATCCGTAAAGACTGGATTGAGGCGGCCCGTGATCTGGGTGCCGGAAATGTAACCATCTTTTTAAAGATTATCCTTCCGCTTACCGTATCCGGAATCATCAGCGGAATCGTCATGGTATTTGTCCCGTCACTTACCTCGTTTGCAATCTCGCAGGTATTAGGCGGTGGTCATGTTCTTTTAATCGGAAATGTGATCGAACAGGATTTTATGCAGGGTATGCAATGGAATGCCGGAAGCGGCCTTTCCTTTGTCCTGATGATCTTTGTAATCGTAAGTATGACAATTGTAAATATATTTGATAAAGAAGGGGAGGGAACATCCATATGTTAAAAAAATGTGCATCCCGGATCTATATGGTCCTGATTTTTGCCTTCCTTTACCTTCCGATTATTGTGTTGATTGCTTTGTCTTTCAACGATTCCCGTTCCAAGGTAAAATGGGGTGGCTTCACGCTCCGGTGGTATACCGGCTGTTTTCAGGACGAAAAGATTATGACTGCATTTGTCACAACTTTGCAGGTCACTTTCCTGTCCGCAATTATTTCCACACTGATCGGAACACTTGCCGCGCTCGGCATAGCCGCCATGAAAAAACGGCACCAGACCATTTATCTCGGCGCGACCAATATTCCGCTTCTGAATGCGGATATCGTAACCGGTATCTCCATGATGCTTTTGTTTGTGAAATTTATCGACCTCGGATTTGTGACGGTTCTTCTGGCGCACATTACTTTTAGTATTCCTTATGTTATTTTAAATGTGCTTCCGAAAATGAAACAGACAAACCGCAGCACCTATGAGGCGGCACTTGATCTCGGAGCAACGCCGCTGTATGCATTTTACAAAGTCACCTGGCCGGAAATCCGTCCCGGTGTGTTCTCCGGATTTATGATGGCAGTCACCATGTCACTGGATGATTTTTCCATCACCTATTTTACCAAAGGAGCCGGGGTCAATACCCTCTCCACCATGCTCTACACAGAACTTCGCAAAGGAATCAAACCGGAATTGTATGCACTTTCCACGATTCTGTTCTTTGCCGTTCTGCTCATTCTTCTTGCCGGAAATGTTTATCCGGGGAAGAAGCGTGTTGCAGCCAAATAAATTATCCATTGGAATTTTATTCCAGCCGAAAGGAGTCCTATTATGAAAAAAAGAATTTTCTCTGCCCTCTTAATTTCTGCTCTGGCAGTCAGCGCACTCACTGCCTGTGGGGGATCTTCCTCTGCGAAAAAAAACGGACAGACCTTAACCGTTTTAAATTACGGAAAATATATCGATGAGTCCGTAGTCAAACAGTTTGAAAAAGAAACCGGTATCACCGTCAAATACGAAGAATATGAAAGTCCGGAAGAAATGTATACCAAATACAAAGCTGGTTCCATCAACTATGATGTAATCTGCTCTTCCGAATATATGGTTGAGCGTCTGATCAACGAGGGCGAAGTTCTCGAAGAAGATTACGATGCCATGGACAACTACAAAAATCTGGATCCAACGATCCTTGATATGTCTGCTTCCTATGACAAGAATCACACTTACTCCGTTCCATATTTTTACGGGACTCTTGGCCTTCTCTACAACAAAACAACCATTGATGCCAAAACCGTATCAAGCTGGGACTGCCTGTGGAATCCTACCTATGAGGATGAAATCATCATGGAAAATTCCGTCCGTGATACGTTTGCCCCTGCTCTGATCTCCAAAGGGTATTCCTTAAACGATACCGATGAAAATCATCTGCGGGAAGCCCTCGACATATTAAAAAAGCAAAAAGATGATAAAATCGTATATGCCTACTATGTAGACGAGACAGCCGATGCCATGATCGGAGAAGAAGCCTCCATCGCACTGTGCTACTCCGGCGAGGCTGCACTGGCCATGGCAGAGAACGACAATCTGGATTATTCGGTTCCAAAAGAGGGATCCAACCTCTGGATCGATTCCTGGTTCATTCCAAAGTCCTGCACTAACCAGACCAACGCTTTAAAATTCTTAAATTTCCTGTGCAAGGATGATATCGCAGAAAAAAATTTCGAATATGTGCAGTATGCCTCTCCGATTACATCTGTGGTAGAAAATCAAGACGCTGACGTAAAAAATAACGAAGCTATCAATCCTTCCAGTGACACGATAAAAAGATGTGAAATCTATAAAGCATTAAGTGATGATGATTCCGCCAAGTACACAAAGCTGTGGCAGGAACTTCTCTCTTATTAAAAAACCGAGAAAAATGATTGCAATTTCAGTCAAAACATGCTAAAGTAAATCCACGGTGTCTGGTTAACACCGTGGATTTTTCATCTTCGGAAACGGTCATTCCGAAATTTCCCATATATACATTTGTTTTCAATTACATATGAACTATCAGGAATTTTTAACAACGATCCGTACACAGCTTTCTCTGCGTATCGAGACAGGTGTCACTTTAGACATTCGTTCCTTTACCAAAAATAACGGAACACATTACGATGGTCTGGTACTTCTCCATCCGAAGAAAAACGTGTCACCTGCGATCTATCTGATGCCATACTATCATCGCTATCTGGAAGGGGTATGCCTTGAAGAAATCTGTGAAGATATTCTTCATACCTATCAGGCGCATGCCCCGGAAGAAAATTTTGACACGTCCTACTTTACCGATTTTTCCCGTGCCAGCGAGCACATCGTCATGCGTCTTGTAAGCTTTGAAAAAAATCAGGAACTGTTAAAAGAGGTTCCGTTTTTCCGCTATCAGGATCTGGCCGTAATCTTTTACTGTCTGCTCCATGCAAGTGCCGAAAACCAGGCAAATATTCTGATCCACAATCATCACTTAAACCTTTGGAAAACCGACAAAGAAACGCTCTACCGGCTTGCGAAGAAAAACACGCCACAGCTTCTTCCCCCACAGCTTACCCCGATGAGCAGTCTTCTCAAAGAAATGCAGCTCGTCGCGGAAACTCCACTCCCGGAAGCACCCCCGCCACTGTATGTTCTGACCAATACGTACCGGACCAACGGTGCAACCGTTCTCCTCTACGATGACATCTTAAAAGAACTGTCCGATTTGTTTGAAAAGGATCTGATCATTCTGCCAAGCAGTATTCACGAAGTACTGATTCTTGCCACCGATGAAAACGACAGGCAGAATCTCGACCATTACACCGCAATGGTAAAAGAAGTGAATGCCTCACAGCTTCAGGATGAAGAAATTCTGTCCGACCATGCCTACTATTACTGCCGGCACAGCCATCTGCTGACCATGCCGCAGCCGGTCTGCACTTCATAGATTATATTTCCAGACACAAAATCCCCGCAGAAAAAATTCTGCGGGGAACATCTATTACATTTCTACCAGTTTATCATATAGCTTCTCATATGCATGTGCCGATGCATTCCAGGAAAAATTGCGATCCATCGCACGATAGATCAGTTCTTTCCATGCGGCCTTTTGTTCATGCTCCACACGATACGCATATCGGACAATATCTGCCATTTCCTGTGCATTAAAATTCGCAAATGAAAAACCACATCCTGTATTTTCATATTCATTGTATGGTTCTACCGTATCCCGGAGTCCTCCGGTTTCACGTACGATCGGAAGTGTTCCGTAACGCATGGCAATCATCTGTGCCAGCCCGCATGGTTCAAACATGGAAGGCATCAGCAGCACATCACTTGCCGCATATATATGGTGCGAACGCTCCTCGGTAAATCCGATATGTACGCTTACCTTGTCCGGATACTTACTCTGATAATGGTGGAGCATATTTTCATACTGGCTCTCTCCGGAACCAAGAACCACCAGCTGTATATCCATTTCGGTTAAAAGTTCATCCAATACGCAGCCAATCAGGTCAAATCCTTTCTGGCTGGTCATACGCGATACGATTCCGATCAGGAAAGCATCCTCCCTGACTGGAAGCCCAAGTTCTTTCTGTAATGCAACTTTGTTTTCTTTTTTCCCACTCACTGCATCTTTTTTCGAATAATTTACCGAAATATAAGGATCTGTCTGTGGATTATATTCTTCATAATCAATTCCGTTTAAAATACCATAAAGGCGATCCTTTCGGGCAGTCATCAGGCCACTTAAGCCCTCTCCCCCTTCTACGGTCGTAATCTCATTTGCATACGTCGGGCTGACGGTAGTAATATAATCCGCATATACCACGCCACCCTTTAAGTAGTTTGCTTCGCCATAAGATTCCAGTTCATATGCATTGAAAATGTGTGCCGGGAGTCCTGTAATATCCATAATCTCCTGAATTCGCCAGCGTCCCTGAAACTGCAGGTTATGAATCGTAAACACGGTTTTGATTCCCGCATAAAAATTATCATCTCCAAATACCGTATGCAGAAACACTGGAATAAGTCCTGTCTGCCAGTCATTGCAATGGATAATGTCCGGAGCAAAATCAATATACGGCAGACTAGCAAGTACTGCCCTGGAAAAATATGCAAACTTTTCCACATCTTCATAGATATTGTTGTATGGAGATTCTCCTGCAAAATAAAATTCATTGTCCACAAAATAAAAGTGAACTCCATGATATTCCGACTCGAAAATTCCAACATACTGCCTGCGCCAGTTCAGATTTACATAAAAATGGCACAAAAATTTTAAATTTGGAAGAAATGAGCGATCCATGCAGGCGTATTTCGGAATAACTACCCGCACATCATACTCTTTTTTGTCAAAATATTTCGGAAGTGACCCAACAACATCGGCAAGACCTCCGGTTTTCACATATGGCACTGCCTCTGATGAAACAAACAGAATCTTCTTCATACATAACACTCCTTTACTTACTCTTCATCTGTAATCGTATTTTGTCCGTAATAAGAGCGATAAATTCCGAGTTGGTCGGTTTTCCTTTTCCATTGCTGATCGTATATCCGAACAGATCATCCAGCGTATCCATCTTGCCACGGCTCCATGCTACTTCAATTGCATGACGGATGGCACGCTCGACACGGCTTGGTGTCGTATCAAATTTCTTTGCAATCCCCGGATATAAAATTTTCGTAATAGAATTTAACATGTCCATATTCGTCACAGACATGATGATTGCCTCCCGCAAATACTGGTATCCCTTGATATGTGCCGGAACACCAACCTCATGAATTATCTCTGTGACATCCTCTTCCAGTGTCTGTAACGAGTACTTTTCCGGTTTCTTTTCCATCTCAACCGGTCTGCCAATTTCTTTTCGTACTTTGTTTTTTCGACGGTTGAGTGTCTTGATCCGGTCCAAAACAATATTCCGGTCAAACGGCTTCATAATGTAATAATCCGCTCCCCGCTCAAACGCGTCTTCGGTAATCTTTTCATTGCTGATCCCACTGATCATCAGAAATGTTGGCCGATTCTTTAGTGTATGATCTGCCCTGATCCTGTCAAGGACTGCCAGACCGTCCAGTTTCGGCATAATAATATCCAATAATACAACATCCGGTTCTTTTTCCTTGATCAGATGACAGGCTTCTTCTCCATCCTTTGCCATCCCGATCAGGTGCAGTTCATCATCACTGGTTACCATTTCTTCCAATAAGTCACGCATAACCTCGTTATCATCTGCAATTGCGACATTTAGTTTTCCCATGTAGGCCTCCTAGAATGTCAAATTCAGTCAAAAATAAGCATACCAGAAAGCACTGTCCGATTTTGTCAAAATTTGTCGATAAATACAGTTAAACTATATCACAACTGCCAATTTATTTCAATGTCTTATGCATTCTCTTCGAACTGGGAATTATACAGATCTGCATAAAATCCCTTTTGTGCCAGAAGCTGTTCGTGTGTCCCCTGCTCTATGATATCGCCATCTTTCATCACCAGAATCAGATCCGCATTTCTTATCGTAGAGAGTCGATGCGCAATGATAAAGCTGGTCCGTCCACGCATCAGATTATCCAATGCCTTCTGAATCCGCACTTCGGTACGGGTATCTACCGAAGAGGTTGCCTCATCCAGAATCAGAATCGGGTTATCCGCAAGGATAGCACGTGCAATTGTAAGAAGCTGTTTCTGTCCCTGGGAAACATTACTTGCATCCTCGTTTAACTCCATCTGGTAGCCACCCGGAAGTGTCTGGATAAAATGGTGGGCATGTGCGGCTTTTGCCGCCTCAATCACTTCCTCATCCGTGGCATCTAAACGGCCATACCGGATGTTTTCCATGATAGATCCCTTAAACAGCCAGGTATCCTGCAATACCATACCAAATGCATCCCGAAGCTCCTGACGGTTAAAGTCGCGGATATCATGCCCATCCACCTGAATGGCTCCGCCTGTCACATCATAGAAACGCATAAGCAGTTTGACCATTGTGGTTTTTCCTGCTCCCGTTGGTCCGACAATTGCAATTTTCTGTCCAGGTGTTACATGAGCGGAAAAATCCCTGATAATGATCTGATCCGGATTGTATCCGAAACTTACATGGGAAAAATCCACGTAACCATCCACATGGTCGAGATGCACAGCATGTTCAACCGTCAGTTCTTCTTCCTCTTCGTCCAGAAATTCAAATACGCGCTCGGAGGCTGCAGCCATCGACTGCAGCATATTTGCCACCTGCGCAATCTGCTGGATCGGCTGAGTAAAATTCCGGACATACTGAATAAATGCCTGAATTTCACCAACCCCGATGGTTCCGCGGATTGCCAGAAGTCCTCCGGAAATTGCCACTCCGACATAACCGAGGTTTCCGACAAACTGCATGATCGGCTGCATCAGTCCGGATAAAAACTGGGACTTCCATGCCGATTGAAACAGAATCTGATTGGTATCTTCAAATTTTTTGATGGTGCTCTCCTGCTTATTATATGCCTGCACCACCAGATGTCCGCCATAGACCTCTTCCACCTGTCCGTTGATATGTCCCAGATATTCCTGCTGTTGGCGGAAATATTTCTGCGAATGTTTGATAATAAACGAAATCAAGATGGCAGATACCGGAAGAATCACAAGTGAAATCAATGTCATAATTCCGGAAATTGAAATCATCATCACAAGTGTTCCGACCAGTGTTGCCACACTCGTAATGATCTGCGTCACACTCTGATTTAAACTCTGTCCAAGTGTATCCACATCATTGGTGATGCGGGATAGCACCTCTCCGTACGTGCGGCTCTCGAAATATTTCATTGGCATGCGGTTGATTTTCTCTGAAATTTCCTTACGCATGCGGTAACAGGTTTTCTGCGTGATTCCTGTCATGATCATTCCCTGTATAAAACTGAATACTGCAGAACAGATATACAGGCCAAGTGTAAACAATAACACTTTGGCAATATAGGTAAAATCAATAGATCCGGTTCCCGCGATCTTTTTTCCGAGACCTTCCACCAATGCATTCGTTGCACGTGCCATAACCTTTGGTCCGGCAACGGAAAAGACGGTAGACACCGCCGCAAAAATCATAACGGCAACGATTGCATACCAGTATCTTCCGAGATAACGAACCAGTTTTTCGATAGAGTTTTTGAAATCTTTTGACTTTTCTCCCGGTATCATTCCTCTGCCCGGGCCGCCCATCGGACCGCGAGGTCTTTTTGTACGTTGTTCTGCCATCTTATTTCACCTCCTCAGAAAGTCCCAGTTCTTTGGCAGACAGCTGGCTCCTGGCAATCTGCTCGTAAACTTCGCAATTGTGCAGTAATTCCTCATGCGTGCCTTTTCCGACAATCTTTCCATCGTCGAGTACCAGTATCTGGTCCGCATGCAGAATTGTACTGATTCGCTGTGCGACAATGATCACGGTCGTATGTTCCGTCTTTGTCTCAAGTGCTCTGCGGAGTGCCGCATCGGTCTTCATATCCAGAGCGGAAAAACTGTCATCAAACACATAAATCTTTGGATTTTTTGCAATTGCTCTGGCAATGGCAAGCCGCTGCTTCTGTCCCCCCGACAGGGAAAGAGGATGCCGATCTTTGTAAGGCGTCAAGTCCAGCCATTCCAGCGCTTGATTGACAGCATTGTTATCCGCCTTTTTCATACCTAGCTGGCATTCTGTCTCTACGTTGGCGGTAAACAGCTGATGGCCTACGTCCTGCATAACCATATACGACCGCTCTTTTCGCTGCTTCTCCGAAAGCGGAGCAGACCTGTTGGCCTATGGCATGGGAGACAAAGTTCTACCTGAAATAGCCCGAACCATGCGAGGAGGATATAATCTGAACCTGCTTCGAAAAGTACCGCAGGTCGCGTATGTCGCACCCGCAAATAAAATCGGTTCACTACCCGAAAGCACCATCATGCTACACAGTTTCGAACAGTGTCAGCAAAGCAAAAAGGCCTTCGGAGAGAATTTTGTCCACATTGAGACCGAATCAAACCGAATGCAGGCAGCAACGTTAGTTGAGCCTGTCGGGGACCAATATGTCGTAGTCAACCCACCCTACCCCTCCATCTCCGAAAAAGAGCTGGATCATAGCTTCGATCTGCCATACACGCGTTTGCCTCACCCTCGATACAACGGGAAAGGAGATATCCCAGCTTATGAAATGATTAAATTTTCGGTCAATCTGCATCGAGGTTGTTTCGGAGGTTGCAGTTTCTGTACCATTTCGGCTCATCAGGGCAAATTCATATCGAGCCGCAGTGAAACCTCCATCCTCAACGAGATTCGCCAAATAACCGCTATGCCGGGATTCAAAGGCTATCTATCAGACTTGGGAGGTCCTTCGGCAAATATGTATCGGATGGGAGGGCGCAACAAAGTGCTATGCGCCAAATGTATCAGACCCTCATGTATCTTTCCTGCTCCTTGCCGAAACCTCGATCACAACCATCGACCTCTGATCGATCTGTACCGAAAAGCTACAGCAATCAAAGGGATCAAAAAGGCATTTATCGGCAGTGGCATTCGATACGATCTGTTTGAACAAGACGGTGACGCCTATCTGCGGGAGGTGATCCGCAACCATGTCTCCGGACGGCTCAAGGTGGCTCCTGAACACACCGAAGAGCATGTACTCAAATTAATGCGTAAACCCTCGTTCGAACTGTTCCGCTCCTTGAACGAACGGTTTAACCGCATCTGCCAACAAGAGGGGCTGAACTACCAGCTGATTCCCTACTTCATCTCGTCGCACCCCGGCTGCACCGAACGCGACATGCGTTCGCTGTCGGAGAAAGTCCTCGGCAAACTCCATTTCAACCTCGAACAGGTACAGGATCTCACCCCGACGCCGATGACCCTCTCGTCGGTGATGTTCTACACCGGGGAGAACCCCTATACACATGAAAAAGTCTACGTTGCCCGTTCGCAGGAGGAGAAACGGCGGCAGAAGGGTTATTTCTTCAATGAAAAGCCCTCATCAAAAACATTTCAAAAGTACAGGCGCAGAAACTAACATTTACCTCACAAACAATATACTCCCGGTCAATACAAGTTTTTCAAAACAGCATAACAATCTGAATATCTTATAATCATATAGCTCAGAATATTAGCCGCGACGATAGTAATTACAAAATTGGCAAAATCAATCCCAAACGGCAGGTATTTGGTAAGAACGCCGCACATAAAAATAATCGGGAACTGAGAAAAGTAACATATTATAGAACATTTTCTCATATAAGATGTACGTTTGGAATCTATATTGACTTTGGCAATTAAACAAAGTTGGAAAAAGCAATATGCAAACGGAATGAGCATAAAATAATAATCATTTTCTTTTATCAAATTAAAATGATATAGAAGTCCCGTTTCCACAAACTCCAATATTCCGAAACCGATCAAACCAATAACATAATAACGAAGTTTCGCTCGATGCTGATTTTCGGCAATGATTTTACCGATAACAAAGAAAATAAAGGCAGAAAAGAACGAATGGGCAGGTGATGGCATAACAATGCTTAAAACTTGGTTCATAACCATGAGGCATTCATTGTCTGCCGCAAAACCATAATATGTAGAATTCAATAAACTGACACAATACAAACACACACCGACAACGATCAAGGCCGTGTTATTGAATTTCAATTTCAAAGACAAAAAATATAACAACACAACGGAATGGAGACTCGCAACCACATACCATGCACCAGGAAGCGCCCCATTCCATATCAAATCTTTACAAAAGGATAATAACTTCATCTCCCAAGGCCCTGGCGCACTATAAAATTTTATATAAATCACATACACGAAAAGCAAAACAAACCAAGAGAAATACAATATGAACAATCTTTTTATGTATTTACTCCAATTCCGTTTCTTGAAAAAGAAATAAGAACTCGACAAAAAAAAGAAAGGAAGGGCATTCCTCAATATTGTATATGTGAAAGTATAAAGCCATGAATCTTGTGCAGCTCCCAGAGGATTCGTATGAATCATAATAACCATTACTGCAGCAATGTATTTTGTCAAATCGACAAAAGGGTATGATCTCTTTATTTCAGGGGGGGGGAAATTGTCATTGACATAACTTATTATGGCATTAAGGGCGTATTATCTAAAAATCCAACTATTTTATCTATCAGAAATGCACTGCAAAGATAATAAATTGCACCATAAAAAGTATCTCCAGCTCTTTCCTTAAAACTAGACGATATGCCTAACGCCGGGAATGCGTCGCAAAAGATAAGACTCCAATCATCGCATTGTCGCAGGAAAACCTGCTCGCACGATCGTCATGACCGAGGCGAGGCAAGGATTAGCCGCCGCAAAACACGCATACAGGTGTCGGACCTGACAATCGAAAGGGGTTGTCTAACAAGTTTTAGACAGCCCCTTTATTATTTTCTATTTGGGTTCCACTTTTCATTAAGGCGTTCCAGAAGGCGGGAGATACGCCGCACTTCCCGGCCGTCGTCCTCCGTGACCGGCGTCCGGCGGATAACCCACCGCAGGAAAATATAGAACAGGACGAGGAATACCACCCAGATGAGCAAATACTTCATCGAATACATTTCTTAAATTTTCACCAGACAAATATTAAATTATTTTTTATCTGAAAAAATTATATTCGTGGATGTCGATCAATACAAAATGCCACAATATATCTTATAATTTCCATGTACACATTTGTATCTGTAAAAAGGCGGTATTTCCAACGATCCTTAAAAATATTAAAAATTATTGCTCCTCGCTTCCACCAATCCGAAGATGGGGAATTAAAGATCGACCGGGAACCTATTATAATATCAGACAATAATTGCCCTGCCCGGCAAGCATCCTCATTAAAAACATTCTTTTCCGTTTTAATTCCTAAGACACTAAACGACAACTGGGTCATAGTTTCTGAGAAAAGTCTCATGCCGTATTTTTCACAAATTCGATGAAACAACGGCCAATCGATAAGCTCACCCCGTTCTTTAAGTAATATAGCCCAATCACATAGATGACGCAAAGTAATCCCTTCCGTCAAAAAATGCCCCTGGGCATGTTTGGTTAGAAATAAAGCATTAAATAAATCCGGAGGTGCTTCCAACACAGAATCACCCAAGTATACAGGATTGCAGTTATGTAAGCATTTTTGCAAAAGACGTTCAAAATCTTTTGCTCGACGACTCCCCCGGATCGCCGTACAAAACTGATGATTTTCTACAACTAATCCCTTGTATCTGATATGTGAATGTTTATAAAAATCACGTTTTACAGATGCTCCCCATCGTTCTGCTAATAAATTTCCAAATTCATATTGCCCCATCAAAAAACAATCAAAATCACCGCAAGGTCGATGATTGGGCTGTGGATACAAATGACTAATCGCAAACCCTTTAAGCACCAATGTCCTGATTCCAGCACCTCGATATCGCAAAGCTATATCAGATGCAATTACCCATTGTTCTGCATACTGTTGTTCAATTCGTTTGACATTAATTCCCCACTGTATTTTTAATCGACGTTCCGGAAGCTTACTACTCGGAATCACATTCTCTTCAACAAGTCTCAATAATCCATCCCAAGCGATCGCCAATACACCATGTCTGACGCATTCCTTATATATTGCATCCCAATCGATTTTTAAAATTTTTTGACATTCATTCCAATCTGCATGCGGTATAGTTGTCCAATTTAAACCTGCACGCAAAAGAATAAATATAATCCTATATATAGAATTGTCAAAATTATACATAATGGAACTATCGCTTGTCAAAATCACCGAATGTATTTTCGCAACCCTTTCAAGCTATATATTGCCATGCAATAAAGACTATAAAAGAAATTAACACGCTCCAAATGGCGAACAATTTTCCACTGGTTTTTCAGCATAGCAACTTTATCCGAAGATCTTGATGCGAGAGAATCCCGATACAAAGCCAATGTAGTATTAGTATTATATGCAACAATCGATTGTTTCAATATAAGCAACCAAAACACATAATCCTCCTTAGGAGCCGGCACAAATCGCAACTTGCCGACACAACTTCTATGTAAAAAGGCAGTCAAACAAGGAATTTCACAACTTTTAAGAATATCGGAATACTTCGCCTGTGATTTTACAGTAATGACCCGTTCATTACGGATTCCTTCAGATGTTATCTTCTCGTAATTTGAATACACGAACAAGTAATTATTCGCCTCAGCATAGGAGTATTGCTCTTCTAATTTTCGTGGCAACCATAAATCATCGCAATCCAAAAATGCGAAATAATGCCCTTTAGCATTATCAATAGCAATATTTCGGGGTATAGCAGGAGATCCGGATGGCTTATTCGTTTGAAAAAAACGAATTCTCGTGTCTTTTTTTACATATGATAGAATTATTTCAGCAGAATTGTCCGTTGAACAGTCATCTACGATTAGCATTTCCCAATTCACAAGGGTTTGCGCCAGCACAGATTCAATACAAGCCGCAATATAATTAGCACCATTGTAGCAGGGCGTTATAACAGAAACTAATGGTATCATAATATTTCCGAGTTTATTGTATAAAACCTATTTGGCAATGAATCTCCGTTCCGGTAGGGATCATCCGGGATTCTCATTCAAAATAATCGACCGAATAATTCGTCCTTTCCCCAACAGTACACTTAACTTTATGCAAATCAACACATAGCGGATTTTGTTTTATTAGCATTTTTTTTATAACAGGAACTGTTTTTTCCCTGCATATTAAACGCATAGGAATAAGCAATTGTATATTAGAATGAAATGGAGCTAACAACCGAATCACCTTTCTCACACCATATAAGATACGCATTCTCCGCCCTGTCTCTTCTGCTGTAACTGGTTGTAACTTATTATTTATAAATTGTCGATTTTTCGAATAAAATATAGACACTACAACCCTCCATTTATATTTACATCCGAACCAGAATCGTTGTACATAATTATATGAAATATAGACAGAGTACCGCAACCCGCCGGCAACTAACATTCGGGTTAGACGTTGTTCACATTGTGTCACAACATCATGTTTATATTTTAATACTGGAATATTTTCCCAAAAACGAACAAATGCTTGGGATTGAAATGCAGTCCGTCGAAATACGATGAAATAACTTTCTATATAACGAGAATAAATAATACAATCCGTTATACCCCAAAAATCGCATATCCTTTTATCCATTTCCTCCCACATTTCGGTAAAGGGGACAAGAGGCCCATAACAGGAATCATTGGCAATAATGATTTCGTCATATTCTAAGAGTTGCTCATGAGATAAGGCATGTAATCCATCCTGCCAGGATCCGAAATCATATCCTTGGTTTTTCCGAATAACAATATAAAGACATAAAGCCTCCAGCCGAGCACGATCCGCAGTAGGTATTGCAGATGTCGAAGAAAAAATTATATCCGCATTTACATCGTCATGCAGACGTTGTAAATAATAAAATACATATTCGGCAACTCGAAATTGGGGATTAAAATGTGCGAATACACACAATCGTTTACTATTTTTCAGCATAAAAAATAAGCTGCTTTAATCGACTTGTAAATACCGCATCTGTATATGATGTTCTAAATAATTGTAATGTATAGCTATTGGGATGCCGCGAAATTGAAGATGCCAAGCATCGAATAAATTCTTCCGCAGTATTGCATAATCCTCCGATTTTATCATAATCACATTCAATACCGGCAAAAGCTTCATTCGTTCCAAAAATCGTTTTCCCGTAACTCATAGCTTCAATGGTTTTTGTTTTCATCCCGGATCCACTGAAAATTGGAGCTATCACAGCATCTGCATTTATATAATACCTGGCAATGTTATCTACATATCCTTCCAAATAAACATTATCAGGCAATATGCGATTATGGAAAGCCGGATTCTTACAACACGCCCCAACTATACGGATATCCATGTCAATATATGGTGCAACATGCTTGAGAAACCAGTTTAAACCTTCAATATTAGGGAAAAAGTTTGACCCAACAAATAAGCAATACGATCGCTCGAAACCAGTATATTTTACATCCAGATCCCGTTCGGGACAAGTAATTGGACACACAAGATCGGCCTTTCGATAAAACATCTTTTGTATATTAAGATCATCCCTACTATTCAATGCAATAATTTTATCAGCATACCGAAATGAACGTCGCTCGTTAAATAAAACAAAATAATAGCGCAAAAAAGATATCAAACTCCACGACTGTTTTAGTCTCTGCCTATACAACAATGTTTCTACATTATGTGCAAAAACAAAAGTTTTACAATTACGCTTTTTCAACCGTTTTACAAGTCCACCCAATAACGAACCTTCGATAAATATAATATTATAATCAGACGCCACATCCAAAATCTCATCCTCATAGGCACGATCCAGCCCATAACTGCTCAATGTAACCAAAGAGCGCCCAACAGTCTTCCATGTCGGTTTAGGGAGATAACAAACTTCAACACTCTCTTCACCCACAATCTGTCGGATAGCACATAAGTTCCGTCCCGCAACTACCGATCCTCCATTATTTTGGGCTTCCGGACGGGTGCATAAATACAGTATTTTCATATCAAAACAAGAAAGATCGCAACCGATCTTCAGAAACCATTCGGCAGATGTTTAACTTTTCATTAATAAACTCATAATCCAAGGGTTGTAAATCACATATACTAACCTCATGCGAAGTAATGATTCGATGCGAAACTTCTAACTGTTGTGCAAGGCTTTTCAAGCGAATATTATATCGGCGAGGAGCCACCGTTACAAATTCTTTATTAAAATTAATCGAAAAGGCTGTCCCATGAAATGAACTAGCAACAACAAAAGCAGCATCGGCTAAAAGTGTTACAAAGTGCTCAACCCCAGCAAATGCATAAATTTTATCGCAATTGTATTTTTTCAATTTAAAAGGATCTGCAGCAGTAACCGCATATAATTTCAATCCTTTTTCCCGCGCGATAATTGAAGCCTGTTGAAAAATAAAATCATTATTATTACCCTCAACTGAATAAACGAGTAAGTATTGTGGCTGACTTTTACTTCGATATCGAATAATCTTTTTCCAATCTTCTGCTGTCAACAATAAAGTTGGATCCAAATCCTGAGTAACGAAAGAAAGCCCCAAATCCAGCATATAACGGACAGTTTGATTTTCACGAACGGAAATGGAACGATAGCGTTTTAACAAAGAAACAACCTCAGTCACCTCATCCGGTGGAAAATTATCTATTCCCATGGATGCTGCATATGAAATTTTCGGAGACTCCGTAAAATCAAGGAAAAAAGCCCGGTCAACCCCATTGTTATAACGACTATTCCAGACCTGATCACTTCCCGTCATATAAATATCGGCTTGAGGCGGATGTTTCCGAAGAGATTCGATCGACCGATATTTCCTTGTAAAACGGAACCTTGCGGTTAAAAACGACCGTAACCTCAGTTTGATAAACGGAACGAGAAATAATGCCGAAACAGCGTATACTACACGTCGAACCAAACTTCTTTTTTTATCATTCAGAATTCCCCGGATTTGACATCGGATGGACGAATTCGGACGCCAATAATTAATAAAGCAGACTTTGTGCCCGAAGCTTTCAATCTTGTTTGCCAAAGCATATGCCTGCAATATTGTTCCAAAATTGATATTATCCAAGATTGTAATCAATCCGACCTTCATAAACAGGATATTAACGTCTAACAATTTGACAAATTAATTCTTTGAGATGTAAATAATCCAAAGTAGCGACTATAAACCGTCTTGCATAAATCCGGAGTTTATGCGGGCAGCGAAATTCATTTTTGGCAAGATGTTCAAATGAATACTTATCCAGATTTACATAGACCGTATCCCGCTGTGGCGGACGGACAGTCGGATGGGCTAAATTCCAATTTTCCAATACAGCATCCTCAAAGCAAGACGGCATCAAATCCAAATTATTATTCATAGATTCGAGCATCTTCCGCCCCTTTTCCGTATTAACCAAAATTAAGGAAACGCCCTTTTTCACATCCAAAGAAGGAAAAAAACGCCGTACACCCCAAAAATCCGCTAATGTGATATCTCCGACACGTCCCGACCTTGCATAGGGACAAGAATAGCAGACCGGCCGATTCAAATAGCCATTAAGAAAGGCATATAAATAAGGTGAAAATAAATAATATGAATCAGCGACAACAACAGTTTTATTTCTACGCTCAAGTCGTATATTTATAGCAGGCCCCCAGCCATCCAAATCCCGGAAATTAAAACTTGAAATACGCCCCACATTCTTATGTTCCAGATAATCCTTATACGCAAAAAAGATTTTTTGGGAAGGGACACCATGACAAGCCAGATCCGAAGTGAATAAATTCTCATACTCACGTCTTAAAAACTTTTTTAATCCGGCAATTTGACAGGGCGTTCCCGTATAATATACTGATTTCCCTTGTCGTAGCAAATCCCGAACTTGAGAAAATGTCGTCCCCGTATCACTTTGAAGGTATTTTGAACCGCGTAATCGATCCAACTCCTTTTCAGAAAAAACACCGACATGTTTCAATCTGAATTCACGATCGAATGCGGCTCCGTATACCCCACCCTCCGCATGGAGAATAACAGATGCAATTTCAGAAAACAGTCCTCCGGATGAACTTTTCTTTCTTAATTCGACATCACGCGTCATTGCTGCATAGACCTGCATATTCGCAATCTCGGACGACACCAGGATCGGCTCTGAAATAGGACAAACTTTTTCACACAGCCCACACTGCGTACAAAGGTTCATATTAAGATGAGGATAGAGAAATCCCTCCTCATCTTCCTTCATAATAATGGCGTGAACATGGCATATCTGCTCGCAGGCACGACATCCACAACACAATTCTTTTTTTTGCGTATCAATATATTGCAACATTTATCAGCGTTCTTGTTTAAAAATGGGATGCCTGGTATCTGTAGTCAAAATCGATTGATACGGAGTAAGCGGCTGTTTTATAGGATTCAAAGTTGTAATATATACAAAGAGGAGAAAATAAACAACTAAAGCTGTCGCATACAGAGACCTCAAAGTTGTTTTACATTGCACTAAAACATGGGGCACCAAAACACATAAATAAATCAGAAAATACCACCCAATACGTCCACCCAGATGGCCACCTAACACAAAAGGCCATATTGCACCAAAAGAGGTAACATATAACAATTTTCGTGTTAACCAGTCTCTTTTTTTCCACGATAAAACACAAAGAGAGATGATAACCAGCGGATAAACATAACTAATCAACGAACCTCCGCTATATTCTACATCCGCCAATAAATAATATGTATATCCGAAATATTCTGCATACAAACGAATTATAACTCGAATACCAACCCCAATAATAATTAACACTAAAATCATTCGGGGAAATGTCATAAAATAAAATATGACCGGAATCAAAATACAAACAAATGCCGTATAATGAAACATTCCTGCAATAACAACAGCACCAATATATTTTAAATAAGCCTTAGTAACTAAATACCTATACGCATAAAGGACTATTGCTAAAGCAACCCCTTGCCGAATTGGCCCCAATGAGGTCGTATAAAAAAATGCCAAATAAGTAAGTGTCGCAAGAAAAAGATTATCCGTATATTTCCTTAGAGTGGAAAAAACTAAAATATAAGTAATAAGTCCGTATATAATAAATAATAACGGGGGCCATTTTGTATAACTAACTAATTGGCATATTATTTTATTGAACGGTTCAAACCGATCAATCGCATAAGTATCCAATGATGGATATACCGTCTCATAATAGCCGGGATAGTCCCACCCCACATCGAATCGCAATATGGAAACAAGTATAATTATCGTAATCCCGATATACGACCCATAGCCAAGTTTCCGGTTTTTATTTACCGGACGATTTCCCATCAGGATGACTACCGACAGAATGAATATTACGTAAAATAACATCAGCTATATACTATAGTGTACCGTCCATAGTCCAATCAAAAGCATTTATTGTCTGTCGGCAAGCCTCAATATATTGTTTCCCAAACCGAAGATCCGGTTCCATATAATTACCTTCCCCCCATTCATTCCATGATTTAATAAAAATCATTGGTTGCACTACCCGTTTTTGGCGGGTAATCAGTAAAATATCGGTCAGGTGACGTTTAAACAACTCCGGAGTTGAGTTATGAAAAATACTACCACCAGTTCCTAATCTTGGAGAATGATCCCAATTTGGGACAACAACGGGTACAACTTTTTCATTTTCAAAAGCTGGGCACAGCATTTTTTTTATGGCCTTTCTGTAAGAAACCACATGAGCAGGAAGATGCAGAAACCGATTGATAAGAACATCTTTCAGCAATCTTTTTACACTATGCCCTTGCCCAAATGCCCCATTGATATTACTCAAAATGACATTGTCGAATACATTATATCGGGGATGTTTCACCTCCCGAGGATCGGCCGTATAAGCCATAAAATAGAACTCCGGTAAATTATTTTTCCTGGCGAGCTCATTCCAACGGGTCAACATAGGATAGTGTCCCGGAATAGATTTGTAATCATAAATTACAAAAACGAGCCGATCATCGATTCGTAAATATCTTTTGTCAGAAAAAGCCGGCAGAAGAGCATAAAAATGATTATCTATATCATCAATACCAGGATAGGTTTGTTCGATGAGAACCTTCCGCTCTACACGCTGAGCTGCTGCATTCCAGTTATTATTCGTCCACGTATGATTCGCCCAACAAATACAAAACGGGAAATCGGGAACGCCTCGCTCTATCATATCGACCAATGGACGCTCCATAAGCCTTTTCCCGCCAAACCAGTATTCATAGAAACAAAATGCCGTGACCCCAGCCTCTCGAGCAAGTTGAACTTGTTGTTCGTAAATAAGCGAAAGACGTAAATCGTAATATCCTAAATCTGCCGGAATTCGAGGCTGATAATGCCCGGGAAATAACTTCCGAGCCTTTCCAACATTTGTCCATTCCGTAAATCCTTTCCCCCACCAGTTATCATTTTCCGGGAAAGGATGAAATTGAGGCAGATAAAATGCTATTATTTCCGGTTTAATCATATCAATCATTTAAGCATTTAATAACTTTAGCAGGATTTCCACCCACCACGCTATAAGGAGGAACGTCTTTGGTTACCACTGCATGCGCAGCAACAATACTTCCCTGACCAATGGTTACGTTCGGAAGAATTGCAGCATATTCTCCGATCCAGACATTATCTTCAATAATAACCGGGCCTTTTGAATACAATGGACGCATATTCGGCGGCATATCCAGCAGATCACGCTGTGATGCCCCATGGGCATTATCCGTAATAAAAATTTTTCTTCCACAACGGACATGTTTTCCTAAAATCACAGAGTTGATACTTGAAATATGACTATCCGTACCAATCTTACATCCATCGCCAATCACAACATGAGGCGTAAATGTCTGCGACGCTGGTTGGAATTCAGTATATGCCTCCAAAACACATCGGGCACCAATTTGGACATCATCTTCTATAAAGATACATTTCGCATTTCCATATAATTTCAGACCTCGTCTGATACGACATTTTTTTCCAACGGCATTGAAATAAGGAGATACCCAATAAGTATACATGATATCCAATAGAGTGGATATCTTAAGATGTAATCTATAGGGATAAACCGTTGCCCAAACATGCATAATCCATTTAATGCAATTCAACATCTCAAGTAAATTTTTCCGCGAATTTTTCTATATCTTCAAACATTTGCCAATTTTCACGAATCCAATCTTCCGGCATATTCCACCATTTAAATTGCTGTAAAAATTCAATTTGATCCGGGGTAAACCGATATTTAATAATTTTAGCCGGGACTCCACCAACTATTGCATAAGGCGGAACATCCTTCGTTACAACAGCTCCGGCAGCGACCACGGCACCATTCCCGATAGATACACCATCCATAATCTTTACATCAGCCCCGATCCACACATCATGTCCGATATCAACCAGATATCCCGAGGCAGTTTTCCGATACATTTCAAATCCAGGCTGTAATCCAGTGTAATACGAGTAGCCAAATACTTTACGAGTATCTTTATAAAAAGCAAGAAAGGTTGACACGAAAGTGTCCGTTGGATGATTACTGAATCCCGTATATACACGAGGCCCAATACTGCAAAATTTACCAATCCGAGCGCCAAAAAGTCTGCAATCGAAGGCAATATAGCTATGCCGAGACAAATAGCTATCAACCAATAAACTTCTTTTATGCACAAGATTATCCCCCTCAAATACGGTGTTGGCAAATCGGGAACCTGAACGACATATTACGTTTTTCGCATAATACAATCGGATCTTCTGAATAAAATATCGCAAAGGACAAGCCTTATCATAAATAGCATAAAGCCTGTATAATATACTTCTCAACAATCTCATCGACAAAAGTTTCGGTTGATATTTGATATCCGGTTGATAAACATTTTAAATTCAGGTGCTATCAGATATAAAAACAAACAAACAAGGCCTGTAAACACTGAGATTGCAACTATCATATACAAGAGTAAATCAGCAAAGGATTGCTGTGGGTCGAAACTCATTAAGGAAATACAATACATAGAAATACAAGCTGCGACAAACATGGCACTTATATGTTTAATAAAAACAAGGATATATCTCCAAAGAGAAAGTTTCAGTACAATCCGGAATAAGAAATAAGGCTTCCACGTAATCGTACCTATCAAACTTATGAGAATCCCCGATAAAATACCATTCAACCCGTAATAAAGGCCAAGTAAAACAGACAATCCGATATTAAGAAACGCCTCGAAAAGTGGATACCAAACATCCTGAAACATCCCATGAGCAATAAGAAATGATTCGACACTCGTCCTCAGAGCATTAAAAAACATAATAAGTGTTATCAGCAACAATATTGAATTGGGCAACAAATACTCAACTCCGACCCACAATACAATAAATGGAGTGGCAATGATATAAACGCCAAAACTCATTATAGAGATTAAGAAGAAACGAACCGAGAACAACTCGTAAAATACCCTTGCTGTCTTTTGCGTATCACACTCTGCAACCAAATTACCGATCCCCGCACTAATACTATTAAATACGGCATTTAGCAAAGCAATACACCCACTAACAATTAACATATAGTTACCATAAATTGCAACAACTGTTAAAGAAGTAAAAGCATATACAACGATCGGACTTGATTGGGATACGACAAAACTTGCAATTTTGTGAAAAAACAACTGCTTGGTTTTCCGTGTAATGTGAGAATATTTATGTATGAGATTTTTTCCTTGTCGATAATCGGTATGCAGCCACGGGTATTCTTTTCGAACGACAGCATTAATTCCAAATATAGTTACAATCGCAGCCACAAATTCAAGTCCAAGCCACCATACATATCCATCAGACAAGTAATTTATAGCTAAAATCTGCAGAACTACCTTTATATTTTTTATGCCTTGGACGACATAATTCAACTTATAATTCTTCTGATCTGAAGTAAGTACAATCTGTTTATAATTAAAAAAATACCCGGAAAGCGCAGCTATAAGAAGGACAATAAAAGTTGTGTAAGTATACCAGGCAGGAACTTCGGCTTTAGAAAATATCCACGGAAAAAAACACATCAATAAGACAGCAATACCTCCAACAAACAGCCCTATCTTATAATATAAATATCCTTGGACAGAAACGATTTCATTGATTTGTTGCCGATTTTTCTCAGCAAGCGGTTTATATAGCGAATATCCGATAGCTGCCCCAACTCCCAACTCAGCAAGATTCAAAAACTGGAGTAGATTTGTCGCAGTTGTATTCAGTCCTAAAACTTCTGCACCAAGATGCTCTAAAAAAATCTTACGGGAAAAGAATTGAAGACCAAGATTTATAAAATAGAATAATAAGGCAACTACACTATTCTTAAGACTTTTAGCCGTTCTGGACTCTACCATACATTAGCAATCCATTTACCTGTCCTTATACATGCTCTGGTAGTACTCTTGGTATTCGCCAGAAGTTATGTCGTCCATCCATTTTTGGTTTTGGAGGTACCAGCGGACAGTTTTTTCGATTCCTTCCTCGAACTGCAGGCTTGGCTGCCATCCCAGTTCGCGCTTGAGCTTGCGCGAGTCGATGGCGTACCTCAGATCGTGGCCTGCGCGGTCGGTGACGTACGTGATAAGCTTCTCCGACGACCCCTCGGGGTTGCCCAGCAGCCTGTCCACCGTCCGTACGATGACCCGTATCAGGTCGATGTTCTTCCACTCGTTGAAGCCCCCGATGTTGTACGTGTCGGCGACCTTGCCCCTGTGGAAGATCACGTCGATGGCCCGCGCGTGGTCTTCCACGTACAGCCAGTCGCGCACGTTCTGCCCGCGGCCGTACACCGGCAGCGGCCTTCGGTGGCGGATATTGTTGATGAACAGCGGGATGAGCTTCTCCGGGAATTGGTAGGGCCCGTAGTTGTTCGAACAGTTGGTCACCAGCGTCGGCATCCCGTACGTGTCGTGGTAAGCTCGCACGAAGTGGTCGGACGAGGCTTTCGAAGCCGAGTAGGGGCTGTGCGGCGCGTACTTCGTCTCTTCGGTGAAGAACTCCTCGCCGAAGGGCCCGCCGCCGCTCTCCCCGCCCGCAGCATCTCCCTCGGGACGGGTCAGCTCCAGCGCCCCGTACACCTCGTCGGTGGAGATGTGGTAGAACAATTTGCCCTCCCACTTGCCGTCCCAGTATTCCCGTGCCGCCTCGAGCAGCGAGAGCGTGCCCAGGACGTTCGTCCGCGCGAAGGTGAACGGATCCCTGATCGAGCGGTCCACGTGGCTCTCGGCTGCGAGGTGGATCACCCCGTCGATGCCGTACTGCCGGAACAGTTCACGCATCGCCTCGAAGTCGCAGATGTCGCCCCTGACGAAAGTGTAGTTCGGCCGCTCCTCGATGTCCCGCAGGTTGGCAAGGTTGCCAGCATAGGTCAGCTTGTCGAGGTTGACGATCCGGTAATCGGGGTATTTGGTCACGAAAAGACGGACCACATGCGAGCCGATGAAGCCCGCGCCGCCCGTGATGAGGATAGTGCGTTGCATATATTCAATATTAATGAATTATTTTCTTTTCTTATATAAAATCCTTTTTATATAATCTTTCATTCGGGTTTTCAGAGTTTTTTCCCGCCAAGACCCGTCACAATAATGCATGGAATAGGACTCCTTGCTTCTCGTCGCAGGATCGCCTGCGAATATGCTTGAGCTATACACCATCATATTTCCGTCAAGGAGCTGATCCTCGTCTTTATAGCGGAATCCATACTTCGTTGCCAACATCGCCATAATGCCCGGATTTATGACATCTACATATAAGGACCCGTCCTCTTGAATAAAATGCCGGGAGCCATAATAATCCAAACATTCCTTAATAAAGGGATTAGCTTTCTTGGAGGCTATCAAAGCTGCCAACAATCCCAGTCCTGCGACAATATCCCCATCCCGTCGGACGACTCCGGCATCGTCTATTTGATGAATACCTTGTGATAAAAAATAGGTCGGATGATATTCAACAGAAGAAAAAAAGTCCCAAGATAAAAACTCATCAAAAGGTCTGAATACTTTGACATCAGTATCCATATAAATACCACCTTCCGTATAAAGGGCAAAATGTCTGATATAATCTGAGGCTAAAGACCATTTCCTCATTTGAATAGCCTCCTTTACCCACGGAACAGAATCTATATCGAAATTCGTTTCATCCCAACGCTTTATGGTATAATCCGGCAAGATCCTCTTCCAAGAGTCTATGCAATCCTGAACCGGGGGGGGGTATTTCCCTCCTCCCAACCATACGAAATGGATGATTTTAGGTATCATAACG
>OJMG01001156.1_pt1 | contig 25305 bp, 25 predicted proteins | sample 1597141 | NCBI WGS metagenome assembly OJMG01 (sample SAMEA2452119, study PRJEB22498) | human gut metagenome | biome: human feces; feature: human gut; material: feces | place: Australia | collected 2012 | reverse complement strand
GCAGATCGTTCGTCTTTTTGTCGAGGACGGCCAGCACGTCCTTCGATAGCTTTTCCTGTTCTCTTGCCATAATGCAGATAATTAAATGAATAAATCGAATGAATGGTGAAAATCCGCCGGCAAGATAAAGCCTTTTTCAGTTCATAACACCAAACGCGCCCCTTCTGGCGGGAAGAGGCACGGGTTGGCAGGGAAAGTCTTGAGCGTAAAATAAACTTTCAGCGGATTAGCAGGATAGCGCAACGAGAGGTGTAAAGTGTTGGCTTGTAATTAATAGCGCGTTAATTTGCGTTATGCGGAAATTGGTTCGATACGGTTTTACAGCCTATCGCCGACAAAGAATCGTTACCAAATCGAGCATCTCAAAAGCAAGATTGTAACAATCGGCGTAACTCTCTGAACCACACGTGTAAACTTCCCTATTCCTCAGTTCGCTGCCAAGTGGCAAAAATGCAAAATATGGTGGATGTACGCAGGTTTTCCGTTACGAATACATTACCTGTTTACCGTAAAAGAGGGCGCTCTTTTAGTCATGATAACAAGCTATCAAACAGCGGTTTGAATGAAACATACCAAATATTTGCAATGAATAGGCGAAAATAATGGTCTGGCGGATTTTCCTGCACCCGTCCGCAGTGTTTTGCAAAAGGATGATTAGCTCTGTACGATGTAATTTTGCGAACAAAAAAGAGCTGATTATGAACGAACTGAAAGTAACATTTTACCTCAAGAAGAATGAGGCGAGAGCCGACGGGACGGTGCCTGTCTTGGGTCGAATCCGCATCGGCAAGTCAATGGTGCAGTTCAGCACCAAGGTGTATGTCATTCCCGCCCTATGGGATGTCAAATCCGGAAGGGCTGTGGGCAAGAGCAAGCCAGCCGCAGCCACCAACAAGAAGCTTGACAGAATCTCGCTGGGCATCCATTCCGCCTGCAAGGACTTGCTGGCGAAAAAGGAAAACGTATCGGCGTTGGAAGTCAAGAATGCCTTTCAAGGCATATCCTCCGAGCAGGAAACGCTAATCTCCCTTTACGAGAAGTGCAACGACAGTTTTTATAAGAAGGTAGGCATATCCCGTAAATTGGAAACCTACAAACAGTATTGCGTGGCACTGAACCATCTGAAAGACTTTCTTCGTCAGAAGTACAACGTAAGGGACTTGCCGTTCCAATCGCTCAATCCGGCTTTTGTGTCCGCGTACGACCTGTACTTGCGTTCCGACCTCAAAATCGGACGTTCCACCGTGACAAGGACGATGGGCTACCTGCACCGTGTACTGAAATCCGCCATCAACAGCGGTCATCTCAGACAAGACCCTTTTGTTGGCTATACATTTGACTACGTTCCCATTGTACCCAAGTTCCTGTCGGAAAAAGAACTGAAACGGATGATAACCACGCCGCTGCCAAAATCCAACCTGAACCTTGTGCGTGACGTGTTCCTCTTTTCGGCATTCACAGGCATCTCGTTCAGCGACCTGCGCAACCTGACGGTAAAGAACCTTGCGCAGGCGGAGGACGGCACATGGTGGATTCACAGCGCACGTCAGAAGACCGGGACACCGTTCCATGTGCCTTTATTGGAATTGCCGCTCGAACTTATCGACAAATACCGCGGCATCGCCAAAGAGGGCAGGCTGTTTCCGATGTACAGTTGCAGCAAGACGAACATCTACCTGAAAAGGATTGCGGAGATATGCCAAATCAAACGCCGGGTGACCTTCCATCAGGCCCGCCATACCTATGCCTCGGTAATCACTCTCTCACAAGGCGTTCCGCTTGATACGGTACGTGAACTGATGGGACACCGAGACTGGAGAGCTACCAGAATTTATGCCCATCTGACCTATGACAAGGTGAACGAGGATATGGGCAAGCTGCAAAAGCGAATAACAAATAAATTCAAGCTGACGGAAGAAGAACATACAGCAACCGTCATGCGGAAAATTAAACCAGTAAAAGGATGAAAACATGAAACAGGAAAGAAAAACCGCTTACAATACTTTCGCTGTATTGTTCTATATCAACCGACAAAAGGTAAAAAAGAACGGACTGTGCCCGCTCATGGGCAGGATTTCCATCAACACAGAAGTTGCGCAGTTCTCCACAAAAATGGAAGTGCAACCTGACTTGTGGGATGCAAAGCTGTACCGTCTGAAAGGCAACAGCCGTACCGCCAAAGAAACCAACGCGAAAATAGTCAGGCTTGAAGCGGACATACGACGCTATTACAAAGAAATTCTTGACGAGCAGGGATATATCACAGCCGAGCTTGTCAAGAATGCCGTGAACAGCATCGGCCAGCATAAACGAAAGCTGTTGGAATTGTACCGCGAGTATATGGAAGATTATGCCAAACGTGTAGGCATCAACCGCGCTCCCGGTTCGTTGAAAGGCCATAAGGCGTCTTATAAGACACTTCAGAAGTTTGTAAATGACTGTTACTGCGTGGAGGACATACCATTGAAACAGCTTGACTATTCGTTCATAGAGAAATATGACAGTTTCCTGCGGACGGACATGGGGTATTCCATCGCTACCGTAGAGGGATATATCATCAAGCTGAAAACCATGACCCGCATGGCATTGGCACAAGGCACAATCCGGTACAATCCGTTTGCATCGTTCATTCCCGAAAAGGCATTGCGGAAACACCGCCACCTGACGATGGACGAGTTACAGCAGCTGATGGACACACCAATTAAGGACAACTTCCTGTGCCGTGTGCGTGACCTGTTCATCTTCAGTACGTTCACCGGTATCTCATACATCGACATGTGCAACCTGAGTGCGGGAAATGTAAGCAAGGACACCAAAGGCAACCTTTGGATAAGGCTCAAACGGCAGAAGACCAAGAGCGAATGTGTGATACGCCTGCTTGACATTCCACGCAGGATAATGGAGAAATACGAAGGAGAGCGCATCGGGGACAAACTCTTTAATATGCCATGCCGTTCCGCCCTGACCAATAACATGCCGAAACTCGCCAAGCTCTGCGGCATAGAACATCGGCTTACCTACCATATGGCAAGGCATAATTTCGGAACCCTGATTACTCTCTCACAGGGAGTTCCGTTGGAAACCGTATGCCAGATGATGGGACACAAGAACATGAGCACCACGCAAATCTATGCCCGTCTGACCCATCAGAAAGTAGACGAGGACATGAAGAAGCTGACCAGACGCATCGGAACCAAATTCCGTATGCCTGAATGGAACAAGGATAAGGAGAACATTAAAAACATACACTATGGACAGGGGAATCATTACAATCAGTAAAAACGGGGCGGTCGTTATGCCGACCGCACCCGTCTGGATGACGCAGCAGGAGATGTGCGATGCGTTCAATGTGTTCGGCTGCTATGTACGCAAGGCCATTGCTGCCATCTACAAGAACAAGGAATTGTCAGAAGAAGAAACGGTGCGGCACATCAGGCGGCAGGACGGAAGGATAAGCTACGATATGTACAGCCTTGAAATGGTTATTGCAGTATCGTTTAGGTTGCAAAGTCGCGAGGCTATGGCTTTCCGAAAGTTCATCATGGAAAGGATACGCGCTGTAAATCGTGAAAATCCTGTCCATTTGTTCTTTTCGCTTTCTGCAAGCAATCCACGGTGCATGATGTGTTAGCGATCAGGATATGACATTACGCAAAGAAAGCCGATAGTGACAAGTAATTTGTCCGCCCATCGGCTTTCTTTGTTTTTACACGTTCTGTTTTACGTTTCCATGCGGTAGGCGTTCCTGTAACCGCCCATCAACAGCTTTTCGATGTTTGACTCCTTATACAAGATTTTGCCGCCCAACTGGTAATAGGCAATCATCCCGTTGTTGCGGTAATCCTGCAAGGTGCGGCGGCTCACCTTGAGCCATGCCGACACCTCCTTGTCCGTCAGAAATTGTTCGTTACTTGGCGAAGCCTTGCAGCTTGCGTCCATTCTTCCGATGCCTTCAAGCAGGGCATCCAGCTTTCCGATAAAATCGACCTCCAATTCACGGTCGGCAAGAATCAACTCGTTCATAATTTGCAGTATTTACAATGGATTTAGTGGTACGTTAAATTCTACTTGTTAAATGGTTCTGCCACGCCATGCGGCATCCTTGCGCCTGTCCTCCACAAGCCGGACGATACTTTGAACATCCTCCGGCTTGTAGAAAATCTTGTGCCCGATTTGCGAATAGGCCAACGTGCCGTTGTCGCGGAGCGTCTGTAAGGTGCGCGGGCTGATGCGCAACTGTTGGCAGACTTCCTGGTTATCCATCCAACGGCTGAGCTTCCCTTTTTCGCGCTTGCCAATGATTTCATTCACCCGGTCGGACAACAGGTTGAGCTTGCCGACCATTTCCTCATACTTTTCTTTCGAGATAATTACTACGTTCATTTCTTATACTGATTTTAGCGTTAATAATCCGTTTTGCCTGCAAAGTAAAACCAGTGTCTGCATTAAACAATGGATTTGCAATGGGGTGGCAGCTTGTGGCAGCAAGTGGTCGGGAGTGGCGTTATCCGCTAAACCCATACAGGCTGTTCCAAGCGTCCGTGATGCAAAGAAAAGCGAAGTCCGGCATAATCCAATCGCTTTGCACTTGCGTGGCAGCATTTGGCGTCGGTGTGGAAGCTTGTGGCGTTCTTCCGTTTCTAATATCCGTCTTAAACGCGCTTTCCCTATAAGCCATTTTGAAAGCCCACTTATTCATGCCCCATCCGGAGAATTTAAGACCTTAAATCTTAGGACAGACATTCTCGGCACAATGGCAAATCGATGCAGCATAAACCGTCCGGGCAATGCGCAAAGTGCAAAACCATACATTGTTGCCACAGCCTACCCATTCGTTTGACTGACTGCCATATAGACATTTCCTTTGCAACCGATAATCGGTCAAATGTGCACACAACGGCCAACATTGTTAAACATTTAATTCAAACAAGTATGAAAAAGAATTTAAGCAGCCAAAGTATGGATGCAGCATTGCAAGACTTTTTAGGCAACAAGCCAGGTAAGGAAACATTGAAATCGAACCCCTTGCCTGCCGACACACAGGAGCAGCAGGAAAAGGCAAGTGAGGTTATATTGGAAAAGGCAGGTGAAGCCGTGCAGGAACAGGCGGATGAAACTCCGCAGGTGGTACGCCGCATCAGCGGCAAGCAACGCAGGGCCTCATTGGAGGAATACAAGGAAGCATTCCTCACTGTTCCGTCCATCGAAGACCGTAAACCCGTGTTCCTCAGCCGCAGCACGCGCGATGCCCTTGACCGCATCGTCCGCATGTTCGGCGAGCGCAGGATGAGCGTGTCGGGGTTGGTGGAGAACATCGCCCGGCAGCATCTTGTGACCTACGGTGAGGACATCGAGGCATGGCGCAAACTCTGAAAATTAAGGGACTGATTGACGGGATGTAGTTCGGAGTTACTCTGAACCAATCCAACGGAGTTTTGAGGGGAGCAAGTTTGTGTTTCGGGCATACCGAAACCGCTTGCTCCCACTCCGAAACTCCGTGGAAGCTACATCCCGTTGGTCTAACAAGTAATCACATTCTAATCAGTAGAAGTCAATGGAACAAAGACAAAAATTCAATAGAAGAAACAAGGGCGGCCGCCCTAAGAAAGGAGCGGCTGACAAGCTGAAATACCGCATTACGGTGAAGATGGCTACATCTGACTACTACACGTTGAAAGGGAAGGCTCGGAATGCGGGCATATCCGCCGGGGAGTTCCTGCGCCGTTGCATGAGGGGCGGACTGGTGAAGGAACGGCTCACGCCGGAACATACGGGTTACGTCCGCCAACTCTGCGGCATGGCAAACAACCTGAACCAGCTTGCACACAAGGCAAATGCAGCAGGTTTCGCCACGGTAAGAATGGAATGCCGTGTACTCGTGGCACGTATCGAAGAACTGCTGAATTTAATCCTCTTATGACAGTCGGATATGATAGCTAAAATCGTCAAAGGAAGCAGTTTCAGGGGTGTGGTAAACTACATTCTTGACAAGGGAAAGGACGCTAAAATCCTTGTCTGTGACGGCTTGTTTGCCGAGAACAAGGACACCATCGCCATGAGTTTTGAAGTGCAATCGAAGATGAATCCGAGGGTAGCGAAGCCCGTCGGACACATTTCGTTGGCTTTTCATAAGGAAGATGAACACCGCCTGACCGACCGTGCAATGGCGGGGATAGCGTTGGAATACCTGAAGGAAATGGGAATAGCTGACACGCAGATTCTCATCGTGCGCCACTTCGACAAGGAGCATCCGCATGTACACATAGCGTTCAACCGAATTGCCAATAACGGCAGGACAATCAGCGACCGCAACGAGCGGATACGCAGCGCACGCATTTGCAAGGAACTGACGAAGAAGTATAATCTTTATTTTGCCAGCGGCAAGGAACAGGTGAAACAATACCGACTGAAAGAGCCGGACAAGACCAAGTACGGGCTTCATTCCATCCTTAAATCAGAGGTAGCAAGGTGCGGAAACTGGAGGCAGTTAGTCGCTAATTTAGAGAAACAAGGTGTGGATATGCGATTCAAATACAAGGGCAAGTCGAACGAGGTGCAGGGTATCATCTTCTCCAAGAACGGCTACTCGTTCTGCGGTTCCAAGATTGATAGACAGTTCAGTTTTTCCAAGATAGACGCAGTGTTGAACGCCAACCGCCACGAGGAACGACAACGGGTAATGGGTAACCAAATGGCAGAATATCCAATACCGTCAATGCCACAGTTTGAGCCAAGCGACAGCAATGACTTGTACAGCGGTTCGATAGGTCTTTTCATGTCGAACAATACAAATGCTCAGGCGGATGAGAACTATTTTGAGGAACAATTAAAACGTAAAAACAAGAAAAAGAAACAACGTAAAATAAGATTCTAAAAATGGATAATAACGAAGTATATGCGCTCTTTGAGGACATCAAGAATGGCTTAAAGGGCATCAATAGCAAATTGGAGAATACTCCAAAAGTAAGCAACAACCAATCAGAAGGACAAGTTTCTGCAATGGATTTGGCTCCCATAAAGGAGTTGTTTGACAGTTCCGCAAAAGAACATCAGGCGCAGACCAAAACCATGCTGACCAAGTTTGGGGAGGCAGAAGTTCACGCATCGAATAGAATTCTGCATCTGTTGCGTGACTTGAAAGAATCGTTTGTCAGAAGTTCGGAAGAACGGCAAGGTGAGCCGCAGGAGCATATCCACCGCCATAGTTTTGACATTAAATCCAACAAGGTGTTTTCTTTTTTGGTCAGCATGGGTGTCGTATGCAGCCTCTCCATCTGGGGTAACATCGAGCTTTGGAAATCCAAGCGACAGTATGCGGACGATGCGTTGAAGTTCCGCGTCATCCGCTCATGGGGAGGATGCGACGCAAAAGACATCCTCTGGCTGAATGACGTATTCGACATCAGGCGTGACGAGGAAACCATCGACCAATTACGCCAAGAGGCTGACGGATATGACAGGGACTTGAAAATCGTATCTGACAGTCTGATGCAGGAGGGAATCAAGCAAAGAAGATAAGTTTTCCATCTACAACAAAGGGATATTTTTTCAACGGTATCCCTTTGTTGATTAATCACGTCTATTACTTTACCAAGTAATAATCTTATCCACTATGGCCTGCTGTTCGGAGCTACTACGTCGCAAATAAATGCGAGTAGTTTCTATGCTCTCATGTCCCATTAAGTCCGCCAATAAGGATATGTCATTGAACTTCTCAAGGAAATTCTTGGCGAAACGGTGTCGGAACGAATGAGGATAAACCACTTTTTCGTTTAATCCGTATTTTTGAGCATAGTTTTTCAGTTGTTGGGCTATGCCTCTTGCCGTAATGCGGTTGCCAAAGCGATTGAGAAACAGATAACCTGTTGTTCGCTTGTCTTTTTGCAGCCATGATATAGCTTCTGCGCGAAGCGCTTTGGGAATGTAGATACGCCGTATTTTACCACCTTTAGTGTAGATGTCGAAATAGCCGACCTGCACGTGTTCTACTTTCATCTGTATAAGCTCGCTGACACGTGCGCCTGTAGCAGCAAGAAAACGCACTACGAAATACCACGCAAGATTATCCTCTCTTTTCAGTTTGTTTTTCAAGAAAGTATAGTCGGCATTGCTAATCACATTCTCCAAATAAGAGCGTTGCTGTACCTTGACAGACTTCAAGCGCAAGCGTGACTTCCCCGACATATCCAGATACTTGTTGACAGCCTGTATGCGGAGATTGACCGTCTTAGGCTTATACTTCTCAATCAGGTACGTCTTGTAAATCAACAAATTCTTTTTGTTCAAGTCCTTGTGTCGGGAATAGAACTCTTTTACAGCATACACGTATGCTGAAACTGTGTTTTCTGCCATATTGCTTTGGCGTAAACATTCCTCAAAATCTTTAATTTCCATATTCAAATTTATTAGTGAAACAATATGTTATCTCTAATAAATTAGACTGAGAGCCAAATGCATTGAGTTCCTATTATGAGAAGTTGTTCCTACCACAACATAAAAACTGTACAACATGGAACAACTGAATAAAAGACTTAATGAGCTCCTCGATGAAGCAATAGAGCTTGATAAAAACTTGTTGACAACTTTACCAAAATCAATACTCCAAGAAGCGATACAAGGCAAGCTTGTATCACAGAAGCCAGAAGAAGGCACTACCGAAGAATTGCTTGCCGAGATTCGCAAAGAAAAAGAACTCCTTGTGAAAGAGGGTAAATTAAAAAAGTCTGCTCTTACCGATTCTGTTATTTTCAAAGGTGACGATAACAAGTATTGGGAGAAGGTTGGAAAAGAAGTTCGTTGTATTGATGATGAAATACCTTTTGAAATTCCTACAACTTGGGCGTGGGTAAGACTTAATGATATTTGTTCCTATATTCAACGAGGAAAATCTCCCAAATACTCTCTAATAAAGAAATATCCTGTTATAGCGCAAAAGTGCAATCAATGGAGCGGATTTTCTATTGATAAAGCACAATTTATAGAGCCTTCCACGTTGATATCCTACGGCGAAGAACGATTGTTACAAGATGGGGATTTGATGTGGAACTCTACGGGATTAGGTACATTAGGCAGAATGGCAATTTATTGGAGTAGCCTAAATCCGTATGGTGTAGCCGTTGCTGATAGCCATGTTACTGTCATACGTACATTGAAACAGTTTGTGCTACCTAAATATCTCTACTATTATTTTTCAAGTAATACAGTACAATCAGTGATTGAAGATAAAGCTGATGGCAGTACTAAACAAAAGGAACTTTCAACGACAACAATAAAAGGCTATATTCTGCCACTTCCTCCCCTTGCTGAGCAACAGCGAATAGTGGCTAAAATTGAAGAATTAGCAAGTATTATGAGCAGACAAATGGCCAAGTAACTCAAATAGAATGCGATTACGATTTTCCGAACAATTGGGTTGTTGCGAGATTATCTTCTATTTGTACTCTTGTTGATGGTGAGAAAAAAGATGGGCAACAAATTTGCCTTGATGCAAAATATCTGCGTGGAAGGAGTGCAGGTGATTACTTGCAAAAGGGAAGGTTCGTACAAAAGGGCGATAATATCATTCTTGTGGACGGAGAAAATTCTGGCGAAGTATTCGCTGTACCCTGTGATGGCTATATGGGTAGCACGTTTAAGCAACTTTGGGTTAGTTCTGTAATGCATTTACCATATGTCTTAAACTTTATTCTGTTCTACAAAGAGTTATTGCGAAAGTGTAAACGAGGTGCAGCCATTCCACACTTGAACAAGGAGGTATTCTATTCGCTTATTATTGGTATTCCACCATATCAAGAACAAGTGAGAATCGTGAATAAAATCAATGAAATATATAGCAAGATTAAGGCTTGATTACGCCTTAATCTTGCCAAACAATTCTGATATTCGGTTACAAATACGTTTCTGTTCATTAAGTGGCGGGAGTGGAATAAGTGTATTGTGTAAGGCTTTAGCTGAAAATCCTTGAATACCAATACCTTTTCCTCCTATAATGCCTATTTTATTGTAGAGGTAGAAAATATAATAAAAGTATTTTGTACAAAGAGGATAATAAGCCCTCAATTTATGTATATGATTTTGAAGCATAATAGGAAAATCATATTCCCAAATACATGCTCTACCCACATCACCGCCTTCACAAACTAACAAATCGCCTTTGATAGCTTGGCAACGTTCAATTTCCTCCTTTTCAAAGGGCATCTTTTTGAGGTTATCCAATTTAAACCCATCCCAATACAAATTAGACGTAGTAATATACTCCATAAATCTACCAGAAGAATTACTTTTATTAAGCTGCTTCCCATTGTTGTGAGCAAAGAGTATTCCTATTCTTGCCCATGCCCATGTGTCTGGTATTTCAAATGGCATTTCATCCGTTATATCATTTACTTTACCACCTATCTGCTCATAATACTTGTTATCGTCACCTTTAAAGATGACTGAATCGGTTAAGGCCGATTTCTTTAACTTGCCTTCTTTTACAAGTTTCTGCTTCTCTTGCTTGATTTGTTCAAGCAGTTTTTGTGCTGTACCTTCTTCCGCGATTTGTGGAACAAGTTGTCCTTGTATGGCTTCTTGTAGGATGGATTTTTTTAATAAAGGACCGATTTCGTTATTCAGTTTATCCAAATTGATTTGCGACTTATTGTATTTTTCGAGTATTGGCATAAGTTCCTCTACTTTTGCAATAATACGTTGTTGTTCTAACGCTGATGGTAGAGGGATAAGAAAAGTATTGAAATTATTTTGTGTGAGTTGATTAATTGTAGTAGTTCCACTGACTTCTCGCAATTGAGAAAAGAAACAATCAGATTGCAAAAATAGATAAACATACTTGTAAAATGGAGTTTTACATATCGCCATGAATGCACCGAAAGTCATCGGCTCATTTATACCATCTATAATTGCAGATTTACCCACAAGCTTTTTACTACCATTTCTGGCACAAATCAAAATATCATTATTTTGCACCCATAATTTTTCTGGAATGTTTATATTTACTCTTACAATATCCCGTAAGCACAGTTTGCCTTCTTGAATATTTGATGACCTTAAAACAATTGTTCCCGTTTGAGAAATGTCAGTTGGTCGGTAAGTCAAACCGATATATGAGTTTGAAATATCTCTAATTCTACACCATTCCCATCCATTCGGAATTTCAAACGGAATCTCCTCATCTATGCACTGCACCTCTCCCGTTGCGAGGAACTTCTCATAATAGGAATTGTCCTCACCACGAAATATGATGGATGCATTCTTATCTTTCTTGATTTTCTTCTCTTTCACAAGACGTTCTTTTTCCTTGCGGATACGTTCCAAAAGAACACTTGCCGGTTCGTCATTGGGGTCTTGCGGTACAAGTTTACCCTGTATCGCCCATTGCAGTATGCTGTTTTTTAGTTGTTTCCCGTTCATTTTATTCCAACAGATTTAGAATTCTTCGTCCTTTTGTTTCTCTTTCAGATAGAACTGATATAGCTTTTTCCCTATTTTATCTTTCTTGAAAGTACGTTCATGGTTTATCGGTGTCATAGACAAACGAATCTTAGCCACACCTTCATTCAGAATTTCAAACTGTTGCGGAGTAATTCTGAATTGAGCAGTTGAACTTATTTCTGTAACAGGGATTACAATATTTCCACTGATTATGCCAGCAGACTGACTGCCATTACCAATTACAGTTCCTTTCAATTCAAGCAACTTGCCTGTAAAAGTTCTGATTTTCATGGTAGGCTCATTCAGAAAATTCATTCTGTCTGAACGCACTGTAGCAACTATTGAATAGATGGTATCTTGCTTTGATACACTATACTTCATGTTACAACCTTCGGCTGTGAGTACTTTATAATTATAACCTACTGTTTGCGCCTTAGTATTAAGTCCTAAAACAATACAGGACAGTAATAATATTATTTTTATAGCCCTCATATTTTCAGTCTTTTTTATTATAATCCTCACCTTCAATGCCCAAATTACCCTTACTCATAGCATTAGCAATATCTATCTTCAATTCTTCATCATAGTCTTTGCTTGTCATAAAACTGTTTATGATGCGCGACAATAAATCTTGGTCGATATTTGATGCAGCCACGTGATAAATAATAGACTCCAATGCACGCATACAAATGCAAGCGTGCCAATAGTAATTATTCTTGTGTAAGAAGTATGCTCCAAGAGTCAGTGCAATACGCTTATTCCCATCGTTGAAGAAATGCCCGGAACAGAATCTATACATGAGATAAGTCAGTTTGTCAGCAAAGGTAGGATAATACAAATCGTTCTGTACAAAATCAAGCGTAGCACGAATGCCACCTTCGTCACGCACTCCTTCAAAGCCTCCATCGCTGGCATCTATCATCTTGCCATAGATGTTTAAGGCTTCATCGTAGTCAATATAAATAATTTCCTCACTCATCTTCTGCCTGTTTTAAGCGTTTCAGCACGTCTTTATTCTCTGCCAAGATATGGTCGAAATCTATTGACTGGTCACCAATGAATCGCTCAAATTCTTCGGGTGTTACGGCCTTCAAATAATTTGCAATATTGCCATGATAAGCGTCACGAAAACTGTAATCCCTTGAGGCCATTTTGGTTCGGGCATCATTTATATATGGCTTCTGCATAGGATGTTCTGCAAGTTCATCAACGATACATTTCACCTCTTCCACTGTAAGACGTTTTTTCCTTGCTTTATATTGTTCTCGTATGGCAGCCCCAACACCATTCTCAAAGGAAGAGATAACAAGCAACACTTCCGTATACAGCGTGTGCCGAACATTGTCTTTGCTATCCAGTTTCAGTATTTCCCTGTATTCCTTTGCGTTTTCTTTGAAAATAGCCTTATAGATATAGTCGGTAATTAAGGAATACTTGTAAGTGACATGCCCGATTACACATTGGCTGATTGCTGATGTGAGATTCTTTCGGTAATTTTCTTCTGTGATAGCAGCAGGTATGTAATTGACATCCCTGCGATTGATATATTTTGTGCCACCGCCTGTCTTTTCATTGATGGTAGATATGACTAAATCCAACATAATGCTTCGCACCTGTTTGGCTTTCTCACTTTCCGTAAGCAACATGCCGATATTCAAAAAAGCACGAAAGTTGAACAAGCCAAGTTGGGTGGTTTTGCTCGCCTCATTTATAAGGTGAGCAAATTGTAACTTAAACTCTTTCAGTGATTTACCCTTACATAAAACGTATCCGTTATGCTTCAGTTCCTCACTATACGATGACAAGTAACGGTCTATTGTGGACGTGTCCACTTCATAGAAATCGGCAACCATTTGTTTGGTGAACAGGTATTCTCCATTGAAAAGCATACCCGTAACACCTATTTGGGATTGCACCTTTTCAACAGCAAAACGGTTGTTTAATATGTTTTGCCTATCTATATTGGATGTCGTTAAGTCCTTCATACTTATGCTCATCTTATTCTTGCGGTAATTCGATTCCCAGTATCCGTTGTATCTCGGCCAACGTCTTGTCTATCTCGTGGTCAAGAGCCTTACGTTTTTTGTAATAATCGGCAAGTAATTCGGCTGGAGGCAGAATCTCTTCTTCGTCTTTAGGGAACTTACACAAATCGAAGTTGCAATCATTGGCAATAAGTTCTTCCACTGAGAAATAACGGGATTTCTCATTACCGTCATCAACAATAATTTCTTTCCGGTCATTCCACCATTCCTTAATCGGGTTACAATGTTCCAACTTCATGGATTTCGTCTTGGAAAAATGCTTGTAGCCTTCAGGCATATCAAGGCGGTAGAACCAAGTGCCTTTGGTGGAATATCCTTCGGGGGCATCCTCAGCCTTTTCATTATCAAAGAAAAGAATGTTTGTGGCAATGGAAGTATATGGAGAGAAAATACTTCCCGGCAAACGGATAACCGTATGTAGGTTGAAGTCCTTCAACATTTTTGTCTTGATTGCCAGTTTCGCTCCATCCGTGCCAAAGAGAAAGCCATCTGGAACAATCACACCTGCACGACCTCCTGCTTTCAGACGGTACATGATGAGTACCATAAAAAGGTCTGCCGTTTCACTACTCCGCATTTCCATCGGGAAATTACTTTTCACGCTGGCTTCTGTGCTACCTCCGTATGGCGGATTCATGCCAATCACATCCACCTTGTCTTTGCCTGTAAAATCTGTTACTTTGGTAGCAAGCGAATCGCAGTGGCGGATATTGGGTGCTTCCACATCATGTAAAAGCAAATTCGTAATGGAAAGCAAATAGGGCAAAGGCTTCCATTCCTGACCTATGACCGCATTTTGATATAATTTGCCATCTTCTGCCGTCTTGATTTGCGGCTCAAGATATTTCAATGCTGAAGTCAAAAAGCCTCCTGTACCGGAAGTAAAGTCTCCAAAAGTCTCGCCCAAACGCGGATGCAGCATTTCTACAATGAAATCGGTCAACGCACGTGGAGTATAAAACTCTCCGGCATTTCCGGCAGACTGTAAATCTTTAAGGATACCTTCGTAGATGTCCCCAAACAAATGACGGTCTTGTGCATCATCGAATTCTATTTCGTTGATGACGTTTATAACCTGTCTAAGCAACGTGCCATTTTTCATATATTGGTTGATGTCCTCAAAGACATCTTTCACAATAGCTTTGGAACGCGGAGTTTCCCGCGTTACTTCGATATTTTTCAAAGTCGGAAACAGCTTATCGTTTACCAAAGATAAGAGAGCATCGCCAGTAAGTGCTTTCCCGTCTTTTTCATCCACAGCCCAATTACGCCAACGCAATTCTTCAGGGATGATGGAAACATACGTCTTACCCTCACGACAAGCCTTATATTCCCATGTTTCTTCCTGCGTGTCATATACTTTCAGGAAGAACATCCATGTCATTTGCTCAATTCTCTGCGCATCACCGTTTACACCAGCGTCTTGGCGCATGATGTTTTGGATGCGTTTTACTATGTTGTTTACTGCCATGTTGTTATGCTACGTTTTTATAAATTTCATTTTCAAGTTCTTTAACTGCTTTCTCGAAATTGGCTATTCCGCCAAACAGTTTCATTATTTTCTGCGGCTTGCCAATCGCGTCAAACGGAGCATGGTCAAGTACGTTCACATCCTCAAAATCCATGATTCCATTTTCAGCATACTTTTCAAGCAATGCCTCCAATACTTCACGGGCTTTGCCTTCATATTTGGCAAAATAATTTCTTTTCTTGACATTATTAGCTCGTTCTCTGCGGGTAAGAGGTGGCTGATCGTATGCCACATGACAGATAATGTCAAAGATGTCTGCATTCTCAAGAGCCGGATTCTTTTCACGGACAGCCTCGACAAGCACATTTAATTCTTTCAATTCATCTACAATGGCCTTCTTACGGTCAACGGAAGACCATTTGTGTATGAAATCGTCCAGCGTGGCATAATGTTTCCGAATCTGCTTTTTCGTAAATGCTTTGACGGATTCTGTCCTTAAAGTCTTTCCATCCTCACCCAGAACGGAAACAATCTCGGTTGTAATGTTGTAAGGCACACCCTCTACTATGTACTTGACATGAGGTTCGCTGACTGTTCCACCATTTTGAGGTGCAGGTGGGTAAGGTTTTGCTTTTTTACCTGGAATCTTTGGCTCTGGCAATCCATCAAATTCTGGGTCACGGAATTTCTTAGTGGCATTGCGGAAGTCCAAAATCTCCAAATGCCATTTGCCTTTGTCCGGACGCAAACGAGTTCCACGACCTATTATTTGCTTAAATTCGGTCATCGAACCTATTTCCTTGTCGATAACGATAAGACCACACGTCTTACAATCAACTCCCGTCGCTAAAAGTTCCGAAGTTGTAACTATGGTTGGATACGGTTGGTCAACATCTATGAAATTATCCAGTTGTTTCTTTCCTATGGCATCGTCACCCGTTATACGCATTACATACCGACTATCCTTTTTACATAAATCCGCATTCATTGTAGTCAACAAACTGCGCATAGCTTCTGCTTCATCTATATCGGTACAGAAAACTATCGTTTTTGTCATTCGTCCAATCTCATGAAGCATTTGTGTGATACGATGGGCGACTAATACCCTACGCTTCAAAAATGAAATGTCACGCCCATAGTCCTTTTGCTGGTAAAAACGCTGTTCTATCGGATTATTGTAAATGTCCAATTCATCTTCTTGTGGAGTATATCCTTGCAAGTCCAAATCAATGAAACAATTAGTAACCCGATAAGGAGCCAAGAAACCATCCCTTATACCTTGTACAAGAGAATAAGTGTAAATTGGCTCACCGAAATAATCCAGATTATTCGCCCCTTCATCCGCTTTGGGTGTTGCCGTCATGCCAATTTGTGTGGCTGAACTAAAGTATTCCAAGACTTTTCGCCAAGCCGAATCGTCTTTTGCGCTTCCTCTATGGCACTCATCAACGATGATTAAATCAAAGAATGACGGTTGCACCTGTTCAAACGGGTCTGGTTCTCCTTCCTTGCCAACAAGTTGATGGTAAAGAGCCATATATATTTCATAGGCAGAATCTATTTTACAACCTTCCACTTTCGTCATGATTTTCTTACTTTTGAAAGGTTTGAAGTCTTGCGTCATAGTCTGATCTATGAGGATATTCCTATCCGCGAGGTATAATATTTTCTTTTTGACACCCGATTTGTGCAGTCTGTAAATTATCTGAAAAGCCGTATAAGTCTTTCCTGTTCCAGTTGCCATTACAATTAAGATGCGTTGCTTGCCTTTCGCAATGGCTTCTATTACCCTGTTTATGGCAATACGTTGATAATAGCGTGGCTCATAAGAATAGGCATCAAAATAATAAGGTGTATTGATTATTCCCTTTTCCACCTCTGTTAACGGGTCAGAAGCAGCCAAACGATTTTTCAATTCTTCCGGTGAAGGAAATTTCTCCAATGGAATTTCTTTCTCACTGCATGTAAGAAAATCGTGTTCTAAAAACGCATCCCCATTCGAACTGTATGCAAACTTTATATCAAGGATTTCCGCATATTCCTTAGCTTGCTGCATACCTCTACCAACAGGCTTCTTGTTGTCTTTGGCTTCTATTATGGCAATAGGATAGTTATTCCTGTCAAATAAGACATAATCAGCACGTTTCCGAGCCTGACGGTCATGCGTGTTACCTTCAAATATCACCCTGCCATCGGTAAAGTAATACTCCATCTTTATTTGGTCGTCTGCCCATCCTGCCTTGGTGATAGCTTTTGTGATAAACAAACGCTTGATGTCTTCTTCTGTCAACGTCTTTTTATCTACCATATTGTCATAACATTATATTATAGGAAGTTTGGATTGGAGATTTATATCAGCATGAAATTTATAGCAAAAGTTATTGTTTACTGCTTTCTTTCCGGCAGATTGATTATTTGGTTTATGTCCGCATCCAAGACTTTCATCATTTTTAGAACCATTTCCAAGCTTGGCTGTGATGAATTTGTGCACCATTTTGAAACAGTCGTAGGATTAACTCCCAATTGCTCACACAACCATTTGTTTGTTTTCTTCTTTTCTGCCAATAATATCTTCAGCCGATTAATATCTCGCATCTTATCTGCTTCCATATCTTCAATCTCTAATACAATGCAAAAATAGTGATTTTATTTCATTTTTACTGTTCGTTCTACGATTATTTTATAAAAAGTTGTATCTTTGTCCTCAGCTAATCACTCCACTTCAAAGCGATGAAGAATACAGAAGTTAGCACGTTACAAATCCATTACCTATCATCAAAATATCACGCTTTAACTAACTGAAAGATAATAGATTGCATTCAGAAAGAATAGTTGTTACCAAATCGTAACCCCGTCGAATTGCTTTATAATAGCATATATGCTACTGAATTACAATTTCTTGCGCAAATATACGTAATTCTTGAGAACTCAACAACCGATACCTTTGTCACATTAAAAATTGTTGAGTTATGAAAAGTACGTTCAAAGTTCTGTTTTATCTGAAAAAGGATAAAATCTCGAAAGACGGGAAAGTTCCGGTCATGGGGCGCATCACGGTCAATGGTACGCAAGCCGGTTTCAGTTGCAAGTTGAATATCGACCCGGCACTATGGGATGAGAAAACCAATTATCTGAAATCGCAACGAAATACGCTTTCGCGCGAAATTCACCAGATGCTTGAAAACATCAAAGCTCAAATCGCCAAACACTATCAGTCGATCAGTGACCGTGATGCGTATGTCACGGCCAATAAGGTCAAGAATGCTTACCATGGTTTCGGCGACCGATATAAAACGCTTATCGCAGCTTTCGACTACCATGCCGATTCTATAAAAGCGAGAATCGGACGTGACAGAGCGCAACGTACTTACGATAGGCTGATGGAAGAGCGCCGTTGCCTGATGCGGTATCTGGTTCTGAAAAAACTGGAAGATGTGACTTTGAAGGAGTTGGATGTCACGTTCATCGAAAGATATTACGCATGGATGCTCTCAGACGGACATTGCGGCAAGACAACGGCTTTCAAACGCACCCAGACGTTGAAGTGTGTTTTATATGTAGCCGTTGAGCAAGGCTGGATAGACCGTCATCCCTTTCTGGCGTTCAAATGTGCTCCGGATTATAAGCCCCGCATGTTCCTGTCCGACGAAGAAATACAACGGCTTATGGATATAGAATTGCGTTATCATCGGCAGCGGGCCGTGCGGGATATGTTTATTTTCTGTTGTTTCACCGGACTGGCTTATATAGATCTGAAGAATCTGACTTACGATCATATCGTAACAACTCCGACGGGAGAACAATATATCTACAATCGCCGTCAGAAGACCGGTACGCCTTATCACATCATGTTGCTGCCCATTGCGCAAGAGCTTATCGAACGATATAGGGGGTATCCGGGTAAAATCGACGAAACGCGGGTCTTTCCCGTGAAAGATCGGAAAAGTATGTGTACAACGATAAAACGTATTGCCCAAAAATGCGGCATTACCAAAAACCTATCGACGCACATCGGTCGGCATACGTTCGGAACGACGGTCACGCTGGAGAAAGGCGTTCCCATTGAGACTGTCTCGGAGATGCTCGGACATAAGCAGATTACGACGACTCAGATCTATGCCAAATTAACCGCCAACAAGATGAAGGAAGACGTACGTCTTCTTACGCAGCGCATCGGCAATCTGTATGAACTCACACAGCCTACGACCCGGCTGCTTTCCAAAGAGGCTTAACCCTAAACGAACGGCGACCAGACTGATCTGGTCGCCGTTCGTTTACTTATTCCAGGGCCGGAAGTCGCGGTAGTTTTTCTTCAGCACCTCGAAGATACCGGATTCGGGATAGAGGATTTTCCCGCCGAGCGTCGTATAGGGAATCGCTTTCGTATCCCGCAAGGTCTGCAACGTCCGTTTGCACACATGGAAGCGTCTGCAAATCTCATCTCCGGTCAGATAATGCTCCTGACCGATCGTCGGCCGCAAATGTTTCATGGCCGTTTCGATCTCGCGCGTGGTTTGCACCATCCAATCCGTCAGTTCCTTGAACTCTTCGGATCGCTTCGTAATAATGTCCGACATACTATCTGCGGATCAAAGCTTCGCGGATGACACGTTCGACGTCGGTCTCCCGGTAATAGAATTTGGAACCTATCGTGGAATACGGGATGATTCCCCGATCGCGGTAATTCTGCAAAGCCCGCTGCGAGATATGCAGCGCCTCGCATACTTCCTGCGTGCTGAGCCATTTCTCCCGTGTGGGCGGAGCTACCTTACGATACAATTCCGTTACGGCGACCGACAGGCCGCACAGACGCCTTCTCAGTTCCAGATAGGCATCGTGTTCCATCATGGTTACTTCCATAAGTCGAATGTTTTATGAATTAGTATTTAGTATAATTTAAGCACCGGCATCGGATGCCGTCGTGTTTCATTTCGTCGTTTCAAATCCGGTGCACACAGCCGGATTTGCCGTCGTACCGAAAAGTAATCCTCCGTCAGCATCAGCTTTTCTGCTTCCGGTGTAAAGAGCATTACGCCTTTCATCACCGCATAATACGCCTCGTCATTCGCCACGACATGACGGGGCTGTAACTTCAGACGAGTCAATTCCGGCAATAATTTCCGCATGTATAGTTCATCGGGCCGCTTCGCTTCTTCCGTCGTCGCATGGAAGGATGCTTCCGGAGGCAGATCGTATTGCAGATAGAACAGGTTTTCGAGCGCCCGTCCGGGTGTTGTCTTTTTCAACTCTTCGGAGATGTGATGCCTGAAACCCTCTTCGCCGTTCGTTCCGACAGCGAAACGTACGGCATGCAGCGTTCAGTCGAGCGTCAGGTAAATACTTCGTATCCGGTCTTCCCGCATATTCGTTACATTTTTATTGCGGCACGTTTGCCGCTGACAGGACGGGAATGCCGCAGCCTGCGTTCCGTTTCCCGCCTTTTGGTTACGGTGCCCGTTCCGGGCAGGGAAACATGCTGTTTCGCATCCGGCGATGACTCTTTGTATTCCGTCAGGAATCTCCCGTTCTGAATGTTGTATTCCGTGCGAAGAATACCCGCTGCGATTTCACGGGCCTGCTGCTGCAAGGCACCGTACCCGAAGTCGTGCGTCGATTGCCGGTTTCCCATACGCGCCCGGTCGCAATCCCGGAGTTTCGACGCCACCTCGGAGAAGAACTCCCGATGTCTGAAACGATGCAACCCGTCGTCGGCTACAGATGCGGCGTACCCGTTTTCCGCGATATACAACAGCGTTGCGAGATCGTGATTGCCTGACGATACCTGTGTCCGGTTCCCGGCAACGAACCTCTCGAAGTCCTCGTAACACGGCGATATGGAATATGCTGCCGAACATATGCCTTCCGAAAGTACCGATGTCGGAATCCACTTCTCCTCGGTAAAACTGTATCGGGATCTCTCCAGTCCCGGATACTCGCTTTTCAGATCGCTTTTCACGAATTTGTCGATACACTTGTCCGCCATCGCGGCGATTCGGGGCGGCAAATGTTTCAATTCATAGATTTTCAGCGTATCTGCATCAGTCCGCATTCCGAAGAAACGATCCGTCATGTATTGCATATAGCAGTACATGGCCCGCCGGCCCTTGGGCGTATCGCTGAAGAGATAAGTTCCCTGCGAAGAGGTTACAGCCCGATAGAGCGGTGCATCGTCGGGCGCCGTACGGGCACAATGCATCGTAAATCTCCGGTATTCGGAATCGCGCATCAGCTGTTCCCGCCGCCCTGCCGGAGAGAGGGGCGAAAGACCTTTCGAGAGTGCGAAAGCCGCATCCCGGAGCGAAACGGCCGGCTCGGGGTGTATATCCTGCCGGATAAAAGCCGGAGCCAGCTTCCCGTAAAAATACTCGTTCGTCGTACTTCGGCGCGACGGAATCGCTTTGCTGTCGGGAAAGGTCAGATGCAGCAGCGTGTGGTCGGGAACGACCGATGAACGGGAGCAGGCGGCAACCTGTTCGCGTATATAATCTTCGAAAGACTGACGTCCGTTTTCTCGGACGGCGATACGCACGGCCTGCATCTGCGGATTCATCGTAACGAAAACACTCGCCGGAACCTTGCGCCTCATGAGGCGGTCTAAAAAATCTGCGATTCGGGACATGAACGGTAAATTTCAGAGGATTTTACAAGACAGAATCGGAAATAATATCTATTCCCTGACACAACGCACCAGCCCTTTGCCTTTTCCGCCTTCGAAGTTCGTCCACCCGCTGTCGATCTCGAATTTGAAATAGACGGTCGGATACGGCGTAGCGGATGTCGGTTCGGACGCCGCTCCGGTCAGCATGACGGCAACGCCGTCACGATCCAGCCGAAAATCGTCGTTCCCGACCGGTACGGGATAAAACGTCCCCTTCGTATCTCCCCTGAAGCGCTGGAACCAATAGCCGTTGTCGAACGCTCCGACCACATATGGTTCTCCGGGAAAAACGTAATTCTCGAAAGCCGTCCATGTATAACGGCTCGGCAGCCGGTACCCTTCGGGACAGGGGTCATACACGCTTTTCGCACTCGCCCAACCGTAAGTGTCCACAGGCGCGGGATCGCCCCAAAGGGCATTGTCGTAATAGGTATAAAGTTTGGCGTACCACCCCGTATAGACATACGTCGTCGGGTGCCGGGTCATATAGGTCAGATCGTATGTTTTGGCTTCGGATCCGTTCGAGGTGTAGATTGTCGGCCAATGGTTTATGAACCGATCCTTACGTCCTGCGGCGTTGTAGACCTCGTTCGACGTAAAGGGATCTTTGCGCCCCCATGTGTAGACCAGGCCGTAGCGGGTTTTCAAATCCGTACCGATGGCTCCCAGATTCCGATCCATGACAAGGAACTGTTCGCCCGCTCGGTTCGTATACCGGTCGTCCTGCGGCCGATCGCCGGGCAGGCACCATATATGCCAGCTCCAGAGAATCGTCCCGCCGGCATCGTACACCGCGACGAGCGCATTGCCCCGCTGACCGTTCGTGTGCACCGTAAGACGGTTGTCCGCAAGCGTGAATCCTGTAATGATCTTGTTGTCCTGCCACAGCAGCCCGGCGGATGCCGGAGCGTATTCATCGCCCGCCTCGATTCCCAGATAGGCGTAATTGCGGCTGCGGGACGTGCGATACGGGGTAACATCGAACGTAACCTGATCGCCGGTGCAGATATGGCAGTTCGCCGTTCCGTAATACAGACCGTCGTAGACGAGAACCCGGTTGTCGATCTCATTTTCGCCCATGATAACAAGCTCCAGATTATGTCACGTGTTTCGGCGGACATTGAAATCCGACGTGTTATTTTCACCCGGATAAACGATGTATTCGACAAGGGCTTTGTCCGTGCTCCGTTCCGCGAGAATCCGCAGGTAGGTGGCACAGGACGGAGCATTTTCAGGGCACTTGTCCTTCTGGTCGGTGATCGTGTCTACCGAGCCCTGCAAGTTCTCGAAAAGATACGCTGTACCCGCGGTTCTCCGTTCATTGCCGATAGGCATCGTCTCGCCGTCATAGTAGTTCGCCTCGACCGTCGAAGAAATACTGCCCGAATCGAAGGGACGTATCGTCCGCGGCAGATTGCAGAACTGCACCGAGCGAAGACTGAGCGACGGTGCGACGGCGTCGGCGACCTCGATGGTATAGGCGATCTTCGCCGCACTGCGCGTTACGCGAAGCGATGAGGGGGTACACCGGCCAGCGCCATCGACGGCCAATGTTCCCCGATTCGTCATCGGAATAGCGTTTGAAGACTCCATCACGTCCACTGCCGTTTCGTAAAACTGGATTTCGAACGCATTTTTATCCCCCAGATCCTGCCCGGCGTTCGCAATCGCATAGCTCCGATAATTGCCGGGAAGGACGTTGAACACCAGCGGCGAGGAAACGGAGGGGAAATAAAAATGATATTCTGTATCTCCGTACAGATACAAATTCACATCCCGAATGCAATTTTCGTCCATTGCGCGGGTGGCGGCCTGCTGCTCGGTCGTCAGATGCAGTTCGACCCTGACGGGCGATTGTTTTTCGGGCGCCCGAGCCGGTATCTCTACCGCTTCGGTGCAGGCTGCGAGCATCGAAAGCATGCCCGGGAGCCAAATCAACAGTTTTTTCATCGTGACAGCGGTTAAAATTCGGGGGTTGCGATTTCCTTATCCCAGCCGGGAATGTCGATCGTATCGGCTTCGATCACCGGGCAGCGGATAATTTCCACCTCTTCATGTTCATAGACATGGCAGCCTGCAAATAGCGATGCGATAAGCGCGACCGCCGTTGCTGCAAGAAAGCCGTACGCGACGGCATATTTGATTTTCAGTCTGTTCATAAGTTCGATTGTTAAGTTCGTTTTTTTCGGTATTCCTCATAATCCACGGAGTAGAACAGCGGCTTGCGGTTGCACCAGTAGGCCAGCCGCCATTGCTCCCGCGAGGGTTTCCCCTCGTGTTCGAAATCCCGGTACGGCTGCGCGAAAGGCTGACATCCCAACGCTTTCAGCTCCCGGATACGTCCGAGCGCATCTTCAGTGTCATCCCTTATCAGCACATAGAAGAAGAGCTTCCGGGCCGGAACGCCGTGCTTACGGAGGAGTTCTATGGCTTTATGAACGTCATCCTGCATGGCACGGCTGTCATAGGCCATGCGCAGAAAACGTATCCATTTGACCCGTGCGAGCAATGCGGCAATCCCCGGCGTGCGGGCGATACGCCGGACATCGAGCCCTTGGTTGAAATCTACCCGGATGCCCATGCGGACGATCTTCTCGATCTGCATAAGTCCCCACTCCGAAGCCAAGACATTGTTGTCGAGTAGCACGGCACGCTTACGCCCGTCGAGGAATTCTTCGATGTCAGCGTGTGCCCGGACTTCACCTTCCTTATGGGGCACGACGCACCACGAACAACGGTTAACGCATCCGCGCGTCAGAAACCCATAGGCTTCTTTGACCCCATAAAGCGAGTAATCCGGGCATATATGTTCGATCTCTTCGGGAAGAATCGTCGCATAGTCCCTGTAGCCCGTCCCGGCACGCACGACCTCGCAATCGTAACGGTCGGTGCAATCCCGAGAAAAGGTAAAGACCTTCGACATATAGACCTTGTCATAACGCCTCGCCGCGGGATCGGCGAACTCCACCGTATCGCCCCGGCGCTTGTGCCATGCCGAGAGTTTCATCAGCGCTATGTTCGGGAAGTTATGCCCGTCCACATCCACCAGTCCGATCCGCATGACTATTGTTTTAAGAGTTCAGCAATCTCCGGATCGAGATTGCCCCGATACTCCATACGCCCGTCCAAGCGGCATGCTTCGAGGAAATGCTCCCGGCCCTCCGCCTTGCGTCCCAGCCGTGAGCAGGCGATGGCCCGCAGATATTCCGTCACGGCATCCTTGGGCATCGTTGCCAACAGCTCCATCGCCCGCTCGTTATGATCCAGCGACAGATGGGCCACGACCGTATTACGGTCGTTGTAGTCATTGAGAATGTACAAGGCTTTGGCGTATTTGCGTTTTTGCAACAGCTCCACACCACGGGTATAGGTGGTATCCAACTCCGTGGTGTGAATCGTATCCTTTACCATCCCTTTGCGCCGCAGGTTGTAGCGGAAATTCACGGCCCGCAGCTGCGGGTAAATCACCGAACGGATATAGGCATACTCTTTCGAAAACTGTTGCCGGATGGCTTGCTCCCGCCGGTCGGGATTCTTTTCCTCGGCGATCAGCTCCAGAATAGCGTCACGGTTTCCGATCTCCCGGTCTGTTCGGATGCGGTTCGTCAGTTCCGTCCAGTCTTCGGCCACCCACCGCACGGTGAGCATCGTGTCGATGCTTCTGCCGTATCGGCGGACAAGATAGCGTTTCAATGCCT
>OJMG01001154.1_pt1 | contig 25337 bp, 32 predicted proteins | sample 1597141 | NCBI WGS metagenome assembly OJMG01 (sample SAMEA2452119, study PRJEB22498) | human gut metagenome | biome: human feces; feature: human gut; material: feces | place: Australia | collected 2012 | reverse complement strand
GTCATCAAATACTTTTCTGCGATATTTTACAACAAGTACAAGATGATAGTGCATCAAAAATACTGAATGTGCATTATTATCTAATTCCATCGCATATCACCTTTCTTTCTTTATCGACTGACTTTATTATATCATGAATTTAGTATTCTCCAAGCTTAAGTAAACACAATTCATCCCCCACCTTAGAGGTGAGGGGCTTCTTACTACAAAAGGTTAAAATATCTTTCATCTTTTTTGTGATCATTTTCTACTTCTCCCTTTTTTAATAGAGTCAAAGACATAAAAAAATTTTTCATGTCTTTGACCTGTAGATTAAGTTTATCTACTTTTTAAAAAAACAAATATATGGTATAGTATCTATAGAGAAATGGTGATGTTTATGAAGGACTTTAAAGAGAAACTTTCTTTAGTGCCAGAACTACCGGGAAGTTATCAAATGAAAAATAAAGATGGTGTAATTATCTATGTAGGAAAAGCTAAAAATTTGAAAAGAAGATTAAAAAGTTATTTTACTAGAACGGTAACAGGAAAGACAGCTATGTTAGTAGAAGATATAGATGACTTTGAATATATTGTTACTAGTAGTGAGTTAGAATCTCTTATCCTTGAAATAACTTTAATAAAAAAATATGATCCTAAATATAATATCCTTTTAAAAGACGATAAAACTTATCCTTACATAGAATTAACTAAAGAAAAGTATCCTAGACTAAAAGTAGTTCGTAATGCCAGTAGAAAGACTAATCATAAACTGTTTGGACCCTATCCTAATGTAGCAGCGGCTAGAAAGACTGTTTTAATGCTAAATAGACTTTATCCTTTAAGAAAGTGTGAACATCTAAAGAAAAGAGAATGTCTATATTATCATATCCATGAGTGTTTAGGTTACTGTGTAAAGGAAGTAGATCCTAAAGCTATTTTTGAGATGACAGAAGAGATAACTAGGTTCTTAAATGGTAATAATAAAGAAATAGTAGAAAAAATAAAAAGTGAGATGGATAAAGCTAGTGAAAAATTAAACTTTGAACGAGCACTAGAACTTAAAAATATGTTGGATGATATAAATGTTACTTTAACTAAGCAAAAAATAGATCTAAAGAATAACTATAATCTTGATTTATTTGCTTTTGCTAAAGAAGAAAATTACTTATCAATAACCGTATTTTTTATAAGAGATGGATTGTTATTTGGGAGAAGTCATGATTTATTATCATCATTTGGAGAAGTATCAGAAGATTTATTAAGATATATAATTAACTTCTATGAAAAAAACTTAAAACCAAAAGAGATATTAGTACCGGATGAGGTTGATACTGATTTATTAAGTGAATACTTAAAAGTTAAAGTTAATACTCCTAAAAGGGGTGACTTAAAGAAATTACTTGATCTTGCTTGTGAAAATGCTAATATCTTATTAAAAGAAGAAATAGAAAAAGAAAAGATGGATGATGACTTAAAGAGAAAAGCTTTAAAAGAATTATCTAGTCTACTTGGAAAAGATATTTCAGTAATGGAAAGTTTTGATAACTCACATTTATTTGGTACTTACTATGTAGGGGCTATGGTTGTCTTTCAAGATTTTGTTCCTTTAAAGAATAGATGGCGTAAATATAAAATTAAGAGTGAAGTAAAAGATGATTTAGGAGCAATGCGAGAAGTAATATATCGAAGATATTTTAAGGCTATTATGGAAAATGATTATCTACCAGACTTAATTGTAATGGATGGAGGAGAGACTCAGGTTGCAGTTGCCAAGGAGGTACTTAAATCATTAAATTTATCTATTAAAATAATAGGACTAAAGAAAGATAATCATCACAAGACTAGTGTTATAATAGATGAAGATAATAATATTTTAAAGGTTAGTAAAGATAGTCCATTATTTATTTATCTTGCTAAGATTCAAGAAGAGGTTCACCGTTTTGCAATAACATATCATAGAAATTTAAGATCACAAGGATTATTTGCTTCATACTTAGATATGGTAGAAGGTATTGGTGAGGTTAGAAAAAAAGAATTACTAAAAAAATATGGATCGCTTAGAAAAATAAAAGAAGCATCGCTTACATCCTTAGAAGAAATACTACCAAAAGATGTGGCAGAAAACTTATATAATGTGTTAAGAAAAGAGGAAGAATAATGAATAAAAAGGGTTTTACAATGATTGAATTAATGGCTACAATAACATTACTTGGAATAATGTTAACTTTAGCAGTTGTGTCTGTTTCTAAATATTTAAATAAGGCTAGAAATACAGCATATAAGGATTATGAGAAAACTTTAGAAGGGGCTGCTACTAACTATTTCTTAAATCATACAGGATTACTTCCTAAAATAAATGATCCTAATGGTACTAAAGTTTTGGCTACTACTTTAGTTAATGAAGGATATTTGGAAAATATGAAAGATCCTAAAAATAATTCTATTTATTGTAACAATAGTAGCTATGTTATAGTAAAAAGAAAAGATAATGTTGGTTTTAATATGGATTTAGAATATAGGGTTTGTTTAGTATGTAGTAAATATAAAAGTAGTAGTTGTGGGGGATAAAGATGAGTAAAATACAGGTAATGAATGATGATTTAGCTAATAAAATAGCAGCAGGAGAAGTAGTAGAGCGATGCTTAAATGTTGTTAAAGAGTTAGTAGAAAATAGTATTGATGCTAAAAGTAGTAAAATAAGAGTAGCATTAAAAGATTCTGGTATTCTTGAAATAACCGTAGCAGATGATGGAGTAGGTATGGATGAAGATGATGCTGCTTTAGCATTTTCAAGACATGCTACTAGCAAATTAAAAAGTCTAAATGATTTGTTTCATATTGCTTCATTAGGTTTTAGGGGAGAAGCCCTTCCTTCTATCGCTTCCGTTTCTAAAGTAGAATTAAGAACTAGTACTAATGATGTTGGTACTTATCTTTACTTAGAAGGGGGACAGTTAGTCAAGAAAGAGAGATATCCTTTAGAAAAAGGTACTACTATTACAGTTAAAAATTTATTTTATAATACTCCTGTTAGATTAAAATACTTAAAAAGCTTATCAACAGAGTTATCTTTAATAATAGACTATATGAATAAGATGGCTTTGTCATATCCAAATATAAAATTTATTCTAGAAAATAATGATAAAGAACTACTTAATACAACAGGAGATGGCAACTTATTAAAAGTAATTTATGCGGTATATGGAATAGATGTTGCTAAAAAGATGATAGAGATAAATGGGGAGAATGATGACTATGTAATTAGTGGTTATGTCTCTTACCCAGAAGCTGCTAAAGCATCAAGAAATGTTATGACTACTCTTGTTAATGGTCGAGTTATTAAAAATCAAGCTTTAAATAGAGCAATACTAGACACTTATCATACTTATATACCTAAAGATAAATATCCAGTTATCGTTATCAATGTTGCTGTAGATCCAATACTAGTAGATATAAATATTCATCCTCAAAAGATGGATATAAAGTTTTCTAAGCTAGATGAATTATTAAGTCTAGTTACTAGTTTGATTGAAAAGAAACTAAAAGAGATATTACTAATACCACATGCTAGTGTTAGAAATATCGAAACTATTTATGAAGTGGAAGATGCTCTTCCTCTAGAGAAACCTAAAAGTATTTTTGATGATGATAATGATATAAAAATAGAAAAAGAAGTAGAAGAAGTAAGTTTTGATTTTCAAGACGATAGTGAAGTAATAACTAATAATGAAGTAGTAAAAGAAGAATATCGTATTAAAAAGATGCATCCTTTAGGAATTATCCATAAGACTTTTATAGTAGCAGAAAATGAAGAAGGGATGTATTTAATCGATCAACATGCAATAGCAGAGAGAATTAATTATGAGAAGTTTATGAAAGAGTTAAGTAAAGAAAATAAAGATACTACTGATTTATTAGTACCAATAAAATTAGAATATCCAAAAGATGAGTTTTTAAAGATAAAAGAATACTTAGATGTATTAAAAAGTATTGGTGTTTATTTAGAAGAGTTTGGAGATCATACCTTTTTAGTAAGACGTCATCCAACATTTATTTATAAAGGAAGAGAAAAAGACTCTATTGAAAAGATTATATCTATTTTGCTTGAAAAAGGAACATTTTCTAAAGAAAAGTTTATTGAGAAAACGGCTACTACATTAGCATGTCGTTTAAGTATTAAAGCAAATGACTATATATCACTAGAAGAAGCAGATTACTTATTGGAGACTATTAGAACTTGTGAAAATCCTTTCACTTGTCCTCATGGTAGACCAACTATTATTGCTTATAGTAACTATGAACTTGAGAAGATGTTTAAACGAGTAATGAATTAGAAAGGACTAAATATTTATGATTATTGCAATTGTGGGACCAACTGGTATTGGTAAGACGGCTCTTAGTATAAGTCTTGCTAAACACTATAATGCTGAAATAATTAACTTTGATGCGATGCAAGTCTATGAAAAAATGGATATTGGTACTGCTAAAGTTACTAAAGAAGAAATGGATGGGGTAGTTCATCACTTACTATCCTATGTCGATGTCAATACTAATTATAGTGTTTATGATTATCAAAAAGAAGCTAGAAGTTTAATAGATAAACTATTAAAAGAAAAGAAAAATATCATTATGGTAGGAGGAACAGGACTATATTTAAAAGCTACTTTATATGACTATCGTTTTAGAGAAGAAGACAATTCTACTTGTTATGATGAATTATCTACTGAAGAGTTATTAAAAAGAATAAGTAAATATAACTATGTACCAAAAGATAAAAACAATAAAAGAAGACTAGTAAGAGAACTGAAAAAATTAGAAAATAATATAGATATAGATAATAATGGTGATAAATTATTATATAATGCTAAAATAATAGGACTTACTACTGATAGAGAAACACTATATGATAGAATTAATAAAAGAGTAGATATAATGATAGAAAATGGTCTAGTAGATGAGGTTAACTCTTTAAAAGAATCATTTACGACTTCTAAAGCTTTAAAAACAGCAATAGGATATAAAGAGTTTATTCCATACTTTAATAATGAAGTTAGTCTTGATGAAGTAATAGGTAAAATAAAACAAAATTCTAGACACTATGCTAAAAGACAGTATACTTTCTTTAATAATCAATTACCAGTTATTTGGTATCAGACAGATTTTAACAATTTTGATAATACAATTAATAATGTTATAAAAGATTTAGAAAAGAGAAATAATAATGAAAAAAATTGATATTGAAGCAATATTGGACATGATAATTTTAAATTTAAAAGAAGAGAAAAATAAAAACTATTCACCTAATTTTTCCAACAGACATGCAGTTTATTTGTTTGCAAATAATGAAGAATTAAAAGCGTACTTTCAAGAAAATGGAATCGATGATATAAATAATCAATTGTTAGATTTATGTATTTTTAGAAAGACAAAACTAGGTACTATTATTTCTTTTAAAGAAATATGTGATCATACAATAACTAGATATAAACAAGAAAAAGAATTGACTCAATCTCAAGTCGATAGGATTCATAAAAAAGGCAAAATTACTCCTTTTGAGAAAGTTAAAGAATGGGAAAGCTTTGATCTTTGTGCACCAGGAGATAATATTGGTTCGGCTGCTGATAGGTGTCATAGTTTTTCTTCTTGTCATAACTGTTTAACCGATTATGCCTACAAACAAAAAGAATATGATAAATTAGAATTAAAGGAAGTTTTATCAACGTCATTAGTAAAAAAAATATAGTTGACTTGGTAAAAAAGTAGCGATTATTTCGTCCATAAGTCTTTACTAATCTAGATAACACTGTTAAAATAGTTATAGAAGATTTAGATAAAGAGCAGTTATTAATTAATGAAAAGATACATTAAATAATTATTAGAATCAAATTCCATCGATTTGATTCTTTCTTTATTTTTTGCTATTATATGATGGAGGTGAAGAAACGTGCAGGTATTGGTGTTAGCTAATAATAAAGATAAAAACTTTTATCAAAATAGTATGGCAGATGGTTATATATTTCCTTTAAAAGATTATTCGATGGATTATGAAGTTAAGTTTACTCTTGAAGAGATAGAAAGTTTAAGAAACATTAATAAGAAATGTTTTATAATCATTAATAGAATGTTCTTTGAAAGTGATTTAGATAATTTAGATAAGATATTATCTAAGATAGATACAATGAATATAGATGGAATACTTTACTATGATGATTCTATATTAGAACTAAAAATAGAAAATGACTATAATATAAACTTATATATTAATAAAAATTATATGATGACTAATTCTTCCACTATAAATTTTTATCATAAGTATGGTGTTAAAGGAGTAGTATTATCTAATGAAATAACTTTAGATGAGATAAAAATGATAAGAGAAAATACTAAGTTAGAGATAATGCAGTTAGTAATTGGTTATCCAGTTGTAGCTACTAGTAGAAGAAGTTTAAATACTAATAGTGGTAATTTAGAAAGACTAGAAGTTATTGAACCAAAGTCTAGACAACACTATAAATTAATAGAAGATGAATTTGGTACTAGTTTTATCTCTTTAAAGAGATTTAATGGCTGTAAGTATTTAAAAGATATGAATTTAGATTATGGAATAGTTTATCAAGATGATTTAGATAATGATACTGTTAATAAGCTTGTAGAAGATATTAAAACAAATAATATTAAAGAAATAGATGAGTTAGTAGGACGTAATAGAGGATTTTTAAATAGAAAGACTATATATAAGGTGGTACGATGAAAAGAATTGAGTTATTAGCACCAGCTGGTGATTTAGAAAGATTAAAAGTAACCTTGCTATATGGAGCAGATGCTGTTTATTTAGGGGGAAGAAAACTAGGGCTTAGAGCGAATGCTACTAATTTTACTAAAGAGGAGTTAAAAGAAGGGTGTAGTTTTGCTCATAACCTTAAAAAGAAAGTCTATGTAACTTTAAATATCTTTTTTCATGATAGTGATAGAGAAGATTTAGATAGTTATATTGATGAATTAGTATGGTGTGGAGTAGATGCTTTTATTGTAAGTGATCCATACTTAATAGAGTATTTAGCAAGTAAAGGATTGGAAGCTCATGTATCTACTCAGGCATCTATTACTAATAGTAAGGAAGCATTGTTTTATAAAAGATTAGGAGCTACTAGAGTGGTACTTGCTAGAGAATTAAATAAAGAAGAAATAAAATCTATAATTGATAAGACTGGATTAGAAGTTGAAGTGTTCTTACATGGAGCAATGTGTACTTGTTTTAGTGGTAGATGTGCTCTATCTAATTATATAACTAATAGAGATGCTAATAGGGGAGGATGTGCTCAAGTTTGTCGTTTTGCTTTTGCAACTTTAGATAACAAAGTCTTTACTATGGCTACTAAGGACTTAAATATGTCAGAGTATTTAAAAGATTTGATAGAGCTTGGTGTAACATCACTAAAGATAGAAGGAAGAATGCGGTCAATTTACTATCTAGCTAGTGTGGTTGGTAGTTATAGAGCTTTAATAGATGCTTATTATAATAATACTTTAACTAGTGATTTTGCTAGTAAATATATGAAAATATTATCATCAGTGGCAAATAGGGAAAGTACTAGTCAGTATTTCTTAAGAAAAGCAGATAATACTGATCAATATTATACTGGTAGACAAGAAGCATCTAATCAAGAATATATTGCTGTTATAACTGGTTATGATAGCGTTAATAAGGCTTTAGTTATAAGAGAGAGAAACTATTTTAAAGTAGGGGATACGATTGAAGTGTTCTCACCAGATGGTAGAAGTTATCAGTTTGTTTTAGAAAAATTATTAGATGAAAGTAATAACTCTATTCAAGTAGCAAGACATCCTGATGAATTATTAAAAATACCATTTTCTGAAAAGTTATGTGAATATTCTATGATTAGATTAATTAAGAAGGGTTAAAGATGAATGAGAAGAAGATAAAAGATAATTTTTTAAATAAAGAAAAGTATTTAAGTTGTTATGCTACTAAGAGTAGTGAAGCCATTAGATTAAGAAGTGAAATTGAAGATATTAGACCACCATACTTTCATGATATTGATAGAATAATCCATGCCTTATCTTATAGTAGATATATGGATAAGACTCAAGTCTTTTCAGAATGTGAAAATGATCATATCAGTAGAAGAATGGTTCATGTTCAATTAGTTAGTAAAACAGCAAGAACGATAGGTAGAGCTCTTAATCTTAATGAAGACTTAATAGAAGCAATTGCTTTATCTCATGATATAGGACATACTCCTTTAGGACATAGTGGAGAGGCAATGCTAGATGAGATTTGTAAGAGTGAGTTAAATACTTCATTTGCTCATAATATTCAAGGAGTTTACTATTATATGAGACTTACTAATACTAATTTAACTGTTCAGGTATTAGATGGCATTATGTGTCATAATGGTGAGTTAGTAAGTGAAGTTTATGAGCCAGTTAAGAAAACTAAAGAAGAGTTTCTTAAAGAATTTAATGAGGCTTTTGTTGATGCTAAGAAAAGTTTAAAATATCATCCAATGACACTAGAAGGTTGTGTTGTTAGAATAAGTGATGTTATTGGTTATATTGGTAGAGATATAGAAGATGCTATTATCTTAGGAAAAATAAAAAGAGAAGATATTCCTAAAGAAATAACTGATATACTTGGTAGTACTAATAGAGAAATTATGAATACTATAATATTAGATATAATTAACAATAGTTTAGATAAACCATATATTAAGATGAGTGAAGAAGTTTATAAAGCTTTATTTATGTTAAAAGATTTTAATTATAATCATATTTATAAGTATTCTTTAACTAAAGATGAATATGATAGATATAGTAAAGGGATGAAAGATATTTATCATAGATATTTATTAGATATTGAAAATGATAATATTGACAGTCTAATTTACAAAGATTTTTTAGCTCATCAAAATCCTAATTATTTAACTGATACTAGTAATAAACAAAAAGTAATTGACTTTATAGCGGGTATGACTGATGACTATTTTGTTGAGCAAATTAGTTGAAAATACTTGCTATTTTTTCTGTTTTGTGCTAAAATCTTAGTCATATTGATAAGCAAGGGTGCTTATCATTAAAATTTATTAATGAGGTGAAAATTATGGGAAATAAAAAAATAATATATTTAACAGAAGAAGGATTAAAAGATTTACAAGCTGAACTTGATGACTTAATCAATGTTAAAAGACCAGCTAATATCTTATCTATAAAAGAAGCTCGTAGTTTAGGAGATTTATCTGAAAATGCTGACTATGATGCAGCTAAGAATGAACAAGCACAAATCGAAGGAAGAATTAAGACTATTGAAAAGATGCTTGAAAATGTCGAGATAATTAAAGATGTACCAAAAGATAAAGTAGGGCTTGGTAGTACTGTAGGTATTAAGTATGTGGATGATCCAGATGATACTGATGAATACAAAATAGTAGGTAGTCAAGAAGCTGATCCATTTGAAGGAAGAATTTCTAATGAAAGTCCAATTGCTAAAGCTTTAATGAATCATAAATTAGGAGATGTTATAACAGTTGAAAGTCCTAATGGAAATTATGAAGTAGAAATTACAGCAATTAAATAGTAGTTCTTTACAATATATTTGGATAATGATATATTATTGCTGTATTAAATGAAGAAATCTTCATATAATAATAATGTCACTTTTAGTGAGTGACTTAGTAAATGATTTCGCTTGTGGTTGGTGCGAGTAATAAATCAGACCATTTCGTTAAATAATTTCGCTTGTGGTTGGTGCGAATAATAAATCAGACCATTTTGTAAATTAGGCATTACGCGGTTGTGTAATGTCTTTTTACTTTGAAAAAAATTAGTAAAAAAATAACTCTAGATGTAGACCTAGAGATATTATTACTTTTCTTTTTGATTTATTCCAACCATGCCACCAAAAGCTGATGTTATTAAGAGTAGTAGAAAATAAATAGTCATTTTTAAATTAAAACCTTGTTTAGTAAGACTTGTTATAATAATAAATATAATAACCGTTAAAGCTCCAATTTTAGCTCCTTCTAAATAACCTTTTTCTCTAGCAGCTTTAGCAAAAGATTTGGTAGTGAAAAATAAAGAAAGAATAGGAAGTATTAGTTTAAAGATATTATAGATACTATTAGGTATGATATTAAAATAATAAAGAAGAGTAATAAGGATAGAACCGATAATAATAACTAGAAAGTTAATTAGTAATATTTTTAAAAGAGATTTAAAATAGCTCATGTTATCACCTAATAAAGATTATGTGTAAATAAATAAAATATGAAAGCTTTACTAAGACTTAAAAAAATGGTAGAATAAGTTTAAGTAATTGTAGTGAGGTGAAATATATGAAAGACAAAACTATGTTATTTCAAATTGAATCAAAAAATAGTAAGGAAGTACAAAAGGTACTTAAAGAAGTATATCTATCATTGAAAGAGCGAGGTTATAATCCGACTGATCAAATAGTAGGATACTTAATTAGTGGTGATTTAGGTTATATTTCTAGTTATCAAGATGCAAGAAGAAAAATGCAATCACTTGATCGCAGTAAAGTTGTTGAAGTTTTATTAGATAACTTCTTAAGGGGATAATTTTGCGTTATTTAGGACTTGACTATGGTACTAAAACAGTAGGTTTAGCAGTTTCTGATCGAACTGGCTTTTTAGCTAGTAATTATGGTGTCATTCGTTATAGTGATACTAGTGAAATCTTTAAAGAATTAGAAAGAATAATAAAAGATGAGAAGATAGAAGCCTTTGTTTTAGGATATCCTAAGAATATGAATAATACTTGTGGCAAACGAGTAGAAGAAACATTAATATTAAAAGAAGAACTAGAAAAGAAGTTTAACTTACCAGTTTTTCTTATGGATGAAAGATTATCAACAACTGAAGCTGAAAAAGTACTGTTACTAGGTGATACTAGTAGAAAGAAAAGAAAAAAAGTAATAGATTCAGTAGCAGCTACAATTATATTACAAACTTATTTAGATATGAAAGGAAATAGTAAAAATGGAAAATAAAAATCAATTTACATTAATCGATGAAGAAGGAAAAGAAGTAGTATATGATGTGTTATTCACATTCGATAGTGAAGAAACTAATAAAAGTTATATAGTATATACTGATAATACATTAGATGAAGATGGAAATATTCAAGTATATGCTAGTACTTATCAAAAAGGAGAAGGAACTAGTGCAAAACTTGATCCAATTGAAACTGATAAAGAATGGAAGATAATTGAAACTATTCTTAATACTATTCAAGAAACAGTAAAAGATAAAGAAGAAAATGCCGAATAATAAACTAAAAGAATAAAAAGAAAGACTGTGTGAGTAGATGCGTAAAATTGCAATAATATTTTTGATAATAGGAGTGTTACTCCTTGGAATGTTTGGGTTATATCAGTATCAAGTTAGTCCTACTGATAAAAGTAGTAATGCTAAAGTAGAAGTAGTAATAAAACAAGGAATGAGTACTAGTCAAATAGCTAGTTTATTAAAGAAGAAGTATCTGATAAGGGATGAATTCTTTTTTAAAGTGTATATGAAACTTAATAGAAGAGATAGCATTAAAGCTTCAACTTATTATTTAAGTAAAAATATGAGTTTAGATAATATTGTATCACTGCTTGAAAAAGGAGCTTCTAATACGGATATATCTATTACTTTTAAAGAAGGTAAAACTATTAAAGATTATGCTAAAGTATTAAGTGAAACAACTAATATTAGTGAAGATGAATTCCTTACTAAGATGAAAGATAAAACATACCTAACTAGTTTAATAAAGTCTTATTGGTTTTTAACTGATGCTATTTTAGATAGTAATATCTACTATGGATTAGAAGGGTATTTAGCCCCTGATACTTATAACTTTAAAGATAAAGATGTAACAGTGGAAGAAGTTATTAAAACTTTACTTGATCAAGAAGAAAAGAATCTTTCTCCTTATAAAGATACATTAAGTAAAATGAATGTTCATGAAGTGTTGACACTTGCATCTATTTCTGAACTAGAAGGATTAAAAGATACTGATAGAAAACTAATAGTAGGAGTATTTCAAAATAGACTTAGTAAGGGAATGAATCTTGGAAGTGATGTTACTACTTATTATGCTTTTAATCAAGCAATGGATAAAGATTTAACTAGTGAAATGTTTAATACTTATAATCCTTATAATACGAGAAGTAGTGCCATGGCTGGTAAGCTTCCCGTAGGACCTATTTGTAATCCATCAAAGGAAAGCATTTTAGCTAGTATTAATCCAACAAAGTCAGATTACTACTATTTTGTAGCAGATAAAAATGGAAATGTTTATTATACTAAGACTAGTAGTGAACATAGTGCTAAAGTAAAAGAACTAAAAGAAAAAGGTGATTGGATATGGTAGATGAAACCTATCAAATAATTAAAGAAATAAAAGATTATGCCAAGGAAAATAAAGTACCAATTATGGAAGATGCAGGAATTGACTTTTTAACTAATTTCATAATTAAAAATCAAAGAGTTAAAGTCTTAGAAGTTGGTACTGCTATTGGTTATTCGGCTATTATGATGGCTTTATGTAATAAAAACTTGAAAGTAACTAGTATCGAACGTGATAGTGAACGTTATATGGAGGCTTTAAAGAATATTAAGAGGTGTAAACTAGAAGATAGAATAACTTTAATCTATCAAGATGCTTTAAATGTTAGACTTGATGATACTTTTGATCTTATCTTTATAGATGCTGCTAAAGCTCAGAGTCAAAAATTCTTTGAGTTATTTGAAAGAAATCTAACTAAAGATGGTTATATTATAACTGATAATATGTATTTTCATGGTTTAGTTAATAAAAATGAAAAAGAAATAGAAAGTCGTAATGTAAGAGGAATAGTAAGAAAGATTAAAGATTATATTGCCTTTTTAAAAAATAATGAAAATTATGAGACAGTTATTCATGATATAGGAGATGGAATTGCTGTAAGTAAGAAAAAAGAAAGGTGATTTTATGGAATTGTTAACAACAATAAGCGATACTTGTTCTGATGCTGCTCTAGCTCGTGGTATAACAATATTTCATACAGGCATGACTTGGGTTTGTGTAATAGTACCAATTCTTTTAATTCTTTCATTAGCTATTTCTCTTTTATCTATGACAATTAATCCAAATCAAAAAGACGGAATGAAAAAGATTTGTAAAAAAGTAGGAGCAGCAGTTATTATTTTTCTTATACCAGCATTTTTAAATGTAGTAATGAATCTACTTTCTTATGCATCCTTTAATCAAAGTGAGATTTTTAATTTCTCTACCTGCTATAAAGTGGCAGTAGCAGCTAATAAAAAGATTGGAACAGGAAACTATGAGTCTGGTCTTGGAACAGCTCCAGGAAAGGGACTTAGTGGTATGTTTGGTGACTTATCTGGTTTAAAAAACTATACTAGTAGTGATGATAGTTCAACTAGTACTAGCAAAGGTGATGGTGGCATACTAATAGTAGCTGGTCACTCTTATGAGCCATATTGTAATCAAGGACCTAATGAATGTCGTGAAGAAGATTGGACTTATGTTGAACCAACAGAAACAAGAAAACTTGCTAAACTTTTAAAAAATGAACTTGATGAAATGAATTTAAAGGCATCTATTGCTAATGAAATGTTAGGAGGAACAGATGCTAAAATGAATAAATCACTATATGTAGAGTTATATAAAAATACACAAGAGTTTAAAAATAATGAAGCTAAATTCAAAAAATTTACTCATGTAATTGAAATTCACTTTAACGCTGGTGGTGGTCAAGGAACGCTACTTATGCAAGGAGCTGCAGGTATATCAAAAGTAGATCAACAACTTAAAGATGCTGTTGTTAAGTATACAGGTAGAGCTAATGCTAATATAACTCAGGGATTACAAAATCAAAGATACTTTCAAAATTTAGGTATTCCTATGACTTATATTGAAGTTGAATTTTACGATAATCATTCTGCCATGGCAAAATATGAAAACAATAAAGAAAAGATAGCTCATGAGTTAGCTTTAGTATTTAAGAAAAATTATGGTAGTAAAATATCAAGATAGGAGAAAATATGGAATTTGAAGAGAAAAAGTTAAAAATCAGAAGATATATAATTATAGGTATAGCTATTATTGGAGTTTTTATATTTATAATATCATTAATAAAAATAGTAAATAAAGATAAAGTAAAGTCATCTAACTTTGTTAAACAATCGGCAAGTTACACCATACCAGGTACTAAAATATCTTCTTATTTACCAACTGTTACTATTGATGGAGCTGATACATCTTCAGTAAATAGCGAGATTAAAGCTGACTATGATGAAGTAGTAGCAAATGGTAATTCTTCTTTTAATTATCAGTATAGCGTTAATAATAATTATTTCTCACTAGTAACGATAACTTTATTGGTAGATGAAGAAACTAATTATACTTATCCAGTATTTAAGACTTATAATTTTTCTTTAAGTACTAATAGATTAGTAGATGATAGTGAACTACTTGCTGCTTTTAATAAAAATGAAGATGATGTTTCTACTACTTTAGAAAGTAAACTTAAAGAATATTATCAAGGGGAATTAGATAATTACTATTTAGATAAAAGTGAATGTGATTATAGTTGTTTCTTAAATAGAAGAAAAGTTGATTCTTATGATGATGATAATTACTTATATGTAGAAGATAATACCCTAAAATTTTTTCATGGTTTTATGATATTTTCAAATATTGGAGAAGAAGAGTTTTATAAAGATGAAAACTTTTTATATACAGTAGAGTAGGTGATAGAATGGTAGCATTAATAACAGGAAGTACTGGTGGACTTGGAAAAGCAATCGCTTTTTCTTTAGCAGAAGTTGGTTTTGATCTAATTCTTCATTATCATAATGATGAAGTGGGAGTACTTAACTTAGCAAGTGATATTAGAAATAAATATAAAAGAAATGTAAGAATGTATAAAGCTGATTTAGCTAGTGAAGATGAAATAGATAAGATGGTAAGTGATATAAAAGAGAATTATTTTTCTTTAGATGTATTAGTAAATAATGCAGCTATTTCAAAAGATACAGATTTGTTATTAAAAGAAAAAGAAGAATTTTTAAATGTCTTAGATGTTAATTTAGTAGCACCCTTTCTTCTTTCTAAAAAATTATCTTCTTTACTAATAGATGCTAATGGTACAATAATAAATATTTCCTCTAATAATGCTTTAGGAGAAAATTATCCGGAAAGTATTGACTATGATGCTTCTAAGATAGGTCTTATTTCTCTAACTAGTAATTTAGCTAAATACTTTGCACCAACAGTTAGAGTAAACTGTGTTTGTCCTGGGTGGATTAAGACTAAGATGAGTGAAAATCTTGATAATGATTTTGAACAAAAAGAAAAAGATAAAATACTTTTAAATAGATTTGCTATTCCAGAGGAGGTAGCAAATGTAGTTACTTTTTTAGCAAGTAAGAAAGCAAGTTATATAAATAATGCGATTATTAGAGTTGATGGAGGGATAAGATGATAAAATTTTTAGTAGATCTTAATAGTGCATGCTCTGATTATGCAGTAGCCAGTAGTTTAAATCTTTTATATACAATCTTTAAGCTGATTTGTGTAATAGTTCCAATAATTTTAATTGTTTTTGCTAGTATTAATATGGGAAAACTAATGATTAATCCAGATGATAAAAAAGGAATAGGCAGTATTGCTAAGAAGATAATGGCTGCTATCATTATCTTCATCGTTCCCAATTTTCTAGATATAGTAGTTCATTTTAATACTCTATCTGATACAACAGAAACTAACTTTAGTGTTCTTAGTTGTCTTACAAATTCAGAAAACTCATCAAAATCTATTGGGCTTGCCGTTTATAATGAAGGAGCAGGAACAGAAAAGGGAACAGGACTTAGTGGTATGTTTGGTGATTTATCTGGTCTTAAGAATTATACTAGTAGTAGTGGTAGCAGTGATGTAGCAGGAGAAGGGGCGCAAAAATTAATAAATATAGCTAAAAAAGAAATAGGTAATAATGAAAGTGATGGGACTCATATGAAATATGAAACTTATATGGGATTTGGTGGTAATGATCCATGGTGCGCTATGTTTGTATCGTGGTGTGCTAATCAAGCTGGTTTTATTGATTCAGGAATAATTCCTAAATATGCCTCTTGTAGTACTGGAGTTTCTTGGTTTCAAAGTAAAAATGCTTTTCATAAAGAAGGAAGTGGGTATACTCCACAACCAGGTGATATTGTTTTCTTTGGACCGGGTGGAGGATCTCACACTGGAATTGTAGTAAAATCAGATGCTAATAATGTTTATACGATTGAAGGAAATACTAGCGATATGGTAGCAGAAAGAACAAGACCTAGAGCTACTGGTTATGTTTATGGCTATGGAACCCCAGCATATTAATAAGAAAGGAATAAAAAGATGTTTGGACAAATTGAATTTAATGAAGAAGAAAAAATTAAGTTAAAGAAAACAATCTTGATTATTGGTGGATTAGTAGTTTTTGCTATAATTATCTCTTTATATACTTCAACATTTAAAAACGATGCGATTAAAACAATTAAAATTAATAAAAGTAAAGATCTTATCTATACAACCAAGGAAAGAGTAATAGATGGTAAAAAAAGTGAAGTACCATATATTAATATGAAGGGTAAAAATATAGCAAAATTAAATCAAGATTTAGAAGAATTTGTAAATAAGTATTATAATAATCCAACTAGTATTATTTCTTATACTTATGATGTTAGTGATAAGATATTATCACTTGTTGTAAAAGTAGCTTATTTTGATAAAGTGTATTATCCTGACTTTAGAACCTATAATATTAATCTTTCTGATTTGTCAGTTTTATCTGATGAAGATTTACTTACTAAATTTAATTTGACAGAAGAAGATGTTTCTAATAAAATAGAGGATAAATTTACTTATTTTTATAATGATGCCTTAAACAAGGGCTATTACAGTGGTGAATGTGATTATAACTGTTTCTTATATTTTAGGGGAGATAAAGATTATTTAGATGATATTCATTACTATATAAAAAATAATAAATTATATGTTTATAAAGCATTTAATGTTTATAGCATTTATGATGAAGAAAAATATTTTACAGAAGATGATTTTTTAATTGAAGTGAGTGATTAACATGAATTTAGAATTAATAGAAGAAAAACTAAAAGATGAGTTTAAAAAAATAGAAAAACAAGAAGAGGCAAATAGTATAAAAATATTAAATGCTTTTAGAGAAGAAAAAGTAAGTGAAACTGATTTTAATTCTACTACCGGTTATGGTTATAATGACCTAGGAAGAGATAAATTAGAACGAGTATTCAGTAGAGTACTTGGTAGTGAAGATGCTATTGTTAGAAGTCAGTTTATTTCTGGAAGTCATGCACTAACCGTTACTTTGTTTGCTCTTTTAAGACCAGGTGATACATTGCTTAGTATTTCCTCTAAGCCATATGATACTTTAGATGAAGTGATTGGTATTAGAGAGAATAAGTCTAGTTTGAAAAGTTTTAATATTAATTATAAACAAGTTGATTTAATAGATAATGATTTTGATTATGAAAAGATAAAAGACGTTATTACTAGTGAAAAAATAAAAGTTATTGAAATACAAAGATCTAAAGGCTATTCTACTAGGGCTAGTTTAAATATTGAAAAGATTAGTAGTGTAATTAAATTTATAAAAGATATTAATAAAGATATAATAATTATGGTTGATAATTGTTATTGTGAACTAGTAGAAGATAAGACTCCTTGTGAAGTAGGAGCTGACATTATAGTAGGTTCTCTAATCAAAAATTTAGGTGGTGCTATTGCTCCAAATGGAGCTTATGTAGCAGGACGTCATGACTTAATTGAACTAGTAGCAGAAAGACTTACACTACCAGGAGAAGGAAGAGAAGTAGGACCATCACTTGGTATTAATAGAAGTCTTTATCAAGGATTATTCCTTGCTCCTTCTGTAGTAGCAGCATCTTTAAAAACAGCTGTTTTAACCGCTTATATAGCAGAGAAGATGGGATATAAGGTAGAACCTAGATATAATGCTTTAAGAGCAGATATTGTTCAAAGTATTATTTTTGAAAATAAAGATGACTTAATTAAATACTGTCAAGGAATACAAAAGTATTCTCCAATAGATTCTTTTTCTACTTGTTATCCAGCTCCTATGCCAGGATATGACGATGAAGTCATTATGGCAAGTGGTAGTTTTACTAATGGATCATCTATCGAACTATCTTGTGATGGACCAATAAGATCTCCATTTATCGCTTATCAGCAAGGTTCTATTAGTTATCAATATGGTAAAATAGCAGTCTATAATGCTTTTAAAGAGTTAAAGTGATTTAATCACTTTTTTTGTTCTACTAAGATTATCCCTTACATAGAATGTAGTAAATTAAGGGAGGATATTTAATGATAAAGAAACAGAATCTGTGGTTTTTAACACTCTTTAGTTTAATACTAGTGCTTAGTGTTTATTATATTACAATGCCAAATGATCTCTTGGTTGCTAAAAATGCTGCTAATAAAAAAGAAACAGTTAAGAAAGATACTACTACAGTAAAAGAAAGTGATAATTTAACAGCACTTAGAGTTAGTAAAGAAGAAGAAAGAGAAGAAGAAAAAAGTGACTTAAAAAAGACCATGACTAAAGAAGATGCTACTACTGAAGAAAAAAATAATGCCTATGAGCAGTTAAAATATCTAAATGAAGTAGAAGGGCAAGAAGAAAAACTAGAAAAGAAAGTAAAAGAAAAATATAATCTATCTTGTTTTATAAAAATAGATAACAGTGAAATAAAAGTAGTTGCTGTTTCTAAAAAACATGATACCACTCTTGCTAATAATATTATGCGTCTTGTACAGGAAGAGTTTAAACAAAAGAAAAATATAACTGTTAAATTTGAAAAATAGTCTAGGATTTTACCCACAACAAAAATCCTTTTTTTCATATGATACTATGAAATAGTGTAAATAACTTATGGGGAAAGGGGAGTTAAGATGCATCAAAAGATACTAACTGCTAGAGAAAAGACTGTTTTTGAACTATTAATTACTGGTAAGACTACGAAAGAAATTGCTACCATCTTAAAAATAAGTGAAAAGACAGTTAGAAATCATATATCAAATGTAATGCAAAAACTTGGAGTAAAGGGAAGAAGTAGTGCTGTAGTAGAACTATTAAAATTAAAAGAAATACATTTGTAAAGTACTAGATAAAGTACTTTTTTCATAATATATATTAGGTGAATTATATGTTACGGAAAAAAGCAATAAGAAAAGCCTTTATTACTACTATGAGTCTTTTTATTATTATGACTATTTATACTATTCCGATAGAAGATAAGCTAAATAGTAAAAATGTATCTTTAGAAATAGAATATGTAACTTCACTTGGAAATCATTCTATCTACCTTCTTGATAAAAATAACTACTTAGTAAAGATGAAAGTACTTTTAGATAGTAATAACTTAAAAGAAAATATAAAAACAATTATTTCTTATCTAACTGAGTCTAACTCACTAAAATATACTGATTCCTTAAAACCAGTAATACCAGTTAATACTAAACTTAAAAATATAACTATTAATGATAAACAAGTAACTCTTAACTTTTCTAAAGATATTTTAAAAGTTAGTAATAAACTAGAAAAGAAAATGATAGAATCTATTGTTTATAGTCTAACAGAGTTAGATGATATTGATGAAGTTATGATTAAAGTAGAAGATAAACTTTTAGAGGAGTATCCTAACTGTAAAGAAAAAATAACTTATCCATTAAAAAGAGATTTTGGAATAAATAAAAGTTATCAATTTACTAAAACTAATAATATAAATAAAACAGTAGTATATTATCTAGAAGAAGTTAATAATAACTCTTACTATGTACCAGTTACATCATATACAAATGACTCAAGAGATAAAATAGATATAATTATAGAAGAGTTAACTACTGGGTATATTTATGAACCTAATCTAATGAGTATAGTAAAAGAAGACTTGACACTACTTGATAAGAGTGTAAATGAGCAAGTAATGATTCTAAACTTTAATGATGCTTTATTTGACTCTAGTGGTAAAGTTAAAGAAGAAGTACTTTATACTATTGGTTATTCTGTATTTGACAATTATGATGTAAATGTTATTTCTTATAGAGTTAATGATAAGGAAGTTGTTAATTTACAAAAGAAAAAAATGCCTTAGTAGTTATTGCTATTTTTTAATAAGCTATGGTATACTTACAATATAAGGTGGTTAATATATATGGAAAACTTAAGAAAAAATAATAAAGTATTAGTTATTATGCTATTAGCATTTGTTATTGTTATTATAGCCCTAACTGCAGCTGTTTTTTCCTACAGCAAGCCTGGGACAGTAGAAAATAAAATTACTCTTGGCAAACTAGAATTGACTTTAACAGAAGGTAATGCTATAGCACTTAATGATACTTATCCGATGACAGATGATGATGGAAAAAAGTTAACGGGCTTTACTTTTAGTTTAAAAAATACGGGTAGTACGGCATCAACTTACAGTATTTATCTTGATGATGTTAGTGTAGATAGTGGAGATACTAGACTTAATGATAAATATATCAAATATAGTTTTACTAAAGATTCTGTAGTAGGAGCTGCTAAACCTTTAACTGATTTGGGAACTAATCAACAAAGAGTATTAGATACAGGTACTATTGCTAAAGATACTACTATAAATTATAACTTAAAATTATGGGTTTCTTCTGATATTGATGCTGATATTGGTGGTCAAGTTTGGAAGGGAAAACTTAGAATAGAAGGAGAACAAGTTCATTAAAACTTGTTTTTTGATATAAAGAAAGCGGATTATATACAATCGTCTTAGTCATTATTAAAATATTTGATAACCTATGTTTTTTCTATACCTCTAGAATTATCTAAAATTTCAATATAATTATATATATCATGTATTGTTTATTATAAGGCTACATGACATTATGTGATTGCAATATAAAATGTAAAAAATATTTAAAATTAATAATTATTATGATATAATACCTGAAAAAAAGGAGAAATCTTATGAAAAATGACATAAAAAATATTTTTGGAGATAGCATGACTAATTCACTTGAAAATTTAGTTGATTGCTTTGATAAAGCAAATTTAACACCTGAAGAAATTGCAGATTATATAGCTGATAGCCCTGACTTAACAAGAACAGGAATGCATATTATAGCATTATCTGAAGGTAATAAGAAATTAGCAGATAAAATTGCTAAAGCAAATGAATTAATTAAATTAAAACAAATTGATGAATTTAAAAAGTCTGTTGCAAATGACACTTATGAAGAATTTTTAGCTAAAATTTCATGGACTGATAAGTCTTTACTATTAGTAAATATGGGATTATCAAAATCGGAACTTTCAAGCAAAAAGAAATTAACAGAAGAAGAACAAAGATATTTTGAGATAATTGATAATTCTATCAATAAGGATTTAGAAAAAGAAGCGATAAGTGAAAGGTTTGACAGTGTTGAAGCTTGGAGAACTCATAATGCAATGCAAAGTATGAAAGAGAAAAATAAAACCAATATTATAAGATTTAATAGATGGTTGTAAGTAATATTTGAAAAACGATGATTGAAGAGGACTAGAAATAGTCTTTTTTTAGACTAATTGCCTTTTTATTTAGAATAAAACTACATATCATATATTAGGTGATACGTATGAATGAAATATCAATTAAAAATCTTGCTAGTCTAGATGGACTTAATCTAATCGATATAAGAGCTAACTATTTATATGTAAGAGGAACTCTTCCTTTTGCAGTAAATATACCATATCAAGCATTAAAAAGTTATCCTAATAACTATCTAAAGAGAAATGAAGAGTACTATTTGTTTTGTGAAAGTGGGATAGAAAGTAAGAAACTCTCTAACTATTTAAATGCTTTAGGATTTAATACTTATAGTATAAAAGAAGGGTATTTAGAAATTAAAAATAATAATTGACCAAAAATATGTTTGTAATATATAATTTATTTAGGGTGAAGAAAAATGGATTATATAATTATTGGCTTACTTATTGTAAACCTAATATTACTAGTAATAAGTTTAATGAAAAACATTAACGAAAGAGAAATAACTACTAGATTACAAACATTAGAGATTAATACTATGAAAGAGTTACAAAGTTTTAAAGATGATTTAAATAAGAGTCTTCATAATGACTTTGAACACTTAAATGAACAAGTAGAAAAAAGACTATTAGCAGTTAATGAACAAGTTAATTTAAGACTTGATCAAAACTTTGAAAAGACTAATAAGACTTTTACTAATGTCATAGAAAGACTTAGTAAGATAGATGAAGCTCAAAAGAAGATAGATATTTTATCAAGCGATATAATCTCTCTTCAAAGTATTCTAACTGATAAGAAAACAAGAGGAATATATGGAGAGGTTCATCTAAAACATTTAATGAGTAATATCTTTGGAGAGAAGAATGATACTATCTATCGTTTACAGTATCCACTACCAAATGGTACTATTGTTGATTGTATTTTATTCGCACCATCACCTTTAGGAACGATTGGTATTGATTCTAAATTTCCTCTAGAACATTACCAAAAGATGGTTGATAGAAAGTTATCAAAAGAAGAAAGATTAATCGCTGAAAAACAATTTAAATTAGATGTAAAAAAACATATAGATGCCATTGCAGATAAATATATAATTGAAGGTGTTACTAGTAGGCAAGCTATTATGTTTTTACCAGCAGAAGCAATATTTGCAGAGATTAATGCTTATCATCAAGACTTAGTAGATTATGCTTATAGAAGAAGAGTGTTTATCACTAGTCCTACAACCTTAATATCTACACTAACTGTTATTCAAATGATTATTAAGAATATGGAAAAAGACAAATACACCTCTATTATTCATGAAGAGTTAAATAAATTGGGCTTAGAGTTTGCTAGATATAAGGAACGTTGGGATAAGTTATCTAAAAGTATTCAAACAGTTAATAAAGATGTTGAAAATGTATCTATTACTACTGATAAAATATCAAAGAAATTTACATCTATCAATCAAGTAGATATAAAAGCTTTAAAAGAAGAAGTCTAATTATAGGCTTTTTTCTTTGTATAAATCCTTTAATAATTTGTATACTAAAAATAGATTGGAATAAAGTATATTAGGTGAATAATTTGACTAGAATAATAATATATCTATTAGGATTTATGTTTACAACACTAGGTTTTTTCTACTTTATCTGTTATACCAATTTATTTACTTTTGGTTATTCATTTAGTGAGTATTTAAACTTTATGTTTACTCATTATAAGACTTATAGTCTATTACTAGGAATAATTCTACTTATTATTTCTATCTATGGAAGGAGAGAAAAAAGATGATATATATTTATGATATTTTACTAAACTTAAGACAAATGGATGAAGGATTAGAGTTTTATGAGTGGAAGGAAGATGACTTAATTGAACATATCAAAAAGGTACCCTTATTTAAAGTATCTAAGACTTTAATAGAAGATTTATTTACTAATAAGTTACAACTAGATATAACAATATTACCTAAAATTAGAAATAAAGCTATCTGCTACTTTAATGGTGAGACTAAACAAATACCATATCTTGTTTTACTATCAGATGGTAGAAAGTGTTTTGCTATAGAATTAGATAATAAGGGTAATACCCTATATAAAAGTAGTTTATTACTAGATGAAGAAGAAGAGGTACTTGAAATGACTGAAGAGTTAGTAGAGATGCCTATAGGGTATAAGAAAACAAAGATAAAAAATAATAAAGAACAATTAACTAGGTTTGAAAAGGATAATCAAAAGTTTTTATTAAGAGAGTTAGAGAAAATAAAAGATAATAAAGAAGAAATAAATTATCTATATGAAGAGTACTTTGATAATAACTTAACTAGTATAGAGGATAAGTTTAATACCTTAAAAGATAATGTCTATATTGGTAGTAATAATTATATTAAAGAGTTAAAAAGTTTCTTCTTAATTAATAAAAATGTATAAATTATAGATATTAGTACAATCTATCTATAGGAGGACTATAGATGAAAAAATTAATAATATTACTTAGTATTTTCTTATTAACTGGTTGTACTGATATTTTAAATACCCCTAGTAGGAAAGTAGAAGATTTTTTAGGTAAATATCAGACAATGGATACATCTATTATTAAAGAGTTAGATGACTCTATAGAAGATATTGATGCTAGTGATAACTATAAGATGGAATATAAAAATCTCTTAAAGAAACAGTATCAGAATTTGTCTTATAGTATAAAAGATGAAAATATAGATGGAGATAAAGCTTCAGTTGAAGTAGAAATAGAAGTATTTGATTATTATAATACTTTAGAAAAAGTAGATGAAGATATTAAGAAGTATCCAGATGATTTTAAGGAAGAAAAAGATAAAAGTAGAAAAGAAAAAATAGAAGAGTATAAGATTAAACAGTTAAAAGCTACTACTAGTAAAACTAAATATACTATTATATTTACTCTTACCAAGAAAGATAATAAATGGGCTTTAGATAAAGTAAGTGATGAAGACTTAAAGAAAATCCATGGTCTAAGTGAATAAAAAATATTGAAAATAATATCCAGTCATGATAAAATCTAAGTATCAAAGATAAAAGAAAGTAGGTGTCTAGTCATGTTGTCAAGTAGTATGTCGAGTTTACAATTAGTTAACATGGGGGGGGGTGCATTAAGTAATAATACTACTTTCTTTTCTTGTATATTAAAGATAGGATTATGATGGCATAGTTCTGTCTTTTTTTGCTATGATAAAAAATAACTGTTTATACAGCTAATTGTTTAAAGACAATTTTAATGATATGATTAAAATGTCAAAAATAATGATATTGATAAAAGATGAAGGGTGAATAGTATGGAAGTAGTAAAATTAAATTTAATTAGGTATGAATCTATAATTTTGAGTAATACTAAAATGGGAGGAGTACTGTAAAATGACTAAAGAAAATATAAAAAATATATTAACAATTACAACATCAATATTCTTACTAATAGTAGTAATAGGAATAAGTTATGCAGCATTTACCTATAGTGGAGTAGGTCAAAAAACAAATACAATTACTACTGGAGCAATTACTATGAGTTATACGGAAAGTAGTAATACAATAAGTATGAATAACGCTCTACCAACAACTGATACCACAGGAAAGACTAGAAAAAATACTGGAGAATACTTTGATTTTACTGTTAAATCATCTATTGCTGGAAATACAGATATAAACTATGAAATAGCAGCTAAAGAAGAAACAGGTAATACATTTAGTGGGAGTAACATTAAATACT
>OJMG01001148.1_pt1 | contig 25423 bp, 24 predicted proteins | sample 1597141 | NCBI WGS metagenome assembly OJMG01 (sample SAMEA2452119, study PRJEB22498) | human gut metagenome | biome: human feces; feature: human gut; material: feces | place: Australia | collected 2012 | reverse complement strand
AGAAGAAGGCATGCAGGAGACGCCAAACAAGCTGATCCATATCGGCAAACCGATCGAGATGGATGATGCAGCATTTAAAAAGAAACTCCGGCAGCTCGATGAAGCAGCCTACCAGGAAACAGACCGGATGAGAAAACTTGTGGCAGAAGTCGTGCCGACGTATCATCCGGAAAATGGCGAACATGTAAAAGTAAAAGAGGCATAGAGATGAAGAAATTTGAAAAGAAAGTCTGGCTCAGTTCACCAACGATACATGATGAAAAAAATATAAGAGGATGAAACTTTCTTGATTTTTAGTGTGTGGAGAATAATGGAAATTTGTAAGATATGGGACAGCTTATTAAAATAATTAATCTTGCAGAGAATATGATTCGCTTGTCTGGAGTACAGGGAATAACCATACAAAAAATTGGATTGTGCCCGGGTGAAAAATTGTATGAGAAACTTCTGGTTGAGACGGAAAAACTGGATAAAACAGATAACAGCATGATTTTCATCGAACGCGATACACCACCGAGTGCGGAAGAAATTCAGCAAAAATTAGAGATGCTGAAAGATGCCTGCGATACAGGTGATGAACTAGTTGCGAAAGAGACACTTAGAAAAGTTGTTCCAACATTAAAAAAAACAGAAGAAGTGAATAAGGAAGTGGCTTCTCTGGAAGAAAAGAAAGAACGCAAAAAAACGGGTATAAAAGTAGCAATGCTCTAAAAATAAGAAGTTAATTCAACTATGAGATGAATTGTTAGGGATTAAATTTTGATGAGAAAGGTGAATACAATGATTACTCCATTTGAAAATAAGATTTGGTTGTCATCACCAACGATGCATGGTGATGAATTGAAATATGTTACAGAGGCATATGAAACTAACTGGATGTCAACTGTAGGAAAAAATATTAATGAGGTAGAAAGAGCGGTAGCAGAAAAGATAGGTGTTCAGTATGCTGTTGCTTTGTCAGCTGGAACGGCATCACTCCACCTTGCTGTTAAACTTGCGGGAGAGTCTATGTATGGACAGCCGGAAATCGGCAAAGGTGCTTTATTTAATAAAAAAGTATTTTGCTCAGATATGACTTTTGATGCTACAGTTAATCCAGTGGTGTACGAAGGGGGCATTCCGGTTTTCATAGATACAGAAAGGGATACTTGGAATATGGATCCTGTAGCTTTGGAAAAGGCATTTGAGATTTATCCGGATGTCAAAGTAATTGTAGTAGCACACTTATATGGAACTCCAGGAAAGATTGATGAAATTAAGGCGATAGCAGCAAAACATGGAGCGGTAATAGTGGAGGATGCAGCGGAGTCTTTAGGCGCTACATATAAAGGAAAACAGACTGGTTGTTTTGGAAATTATGCTTGCATCAGTTTTAATGGAAATAAAATTATTACCGGATCATCAGGTGGAATGTTCCTTACTGATTCCAAGGAAGATGCTGAAAAGGTACGGAAATGGTCAACACAAAGTCGTGAAGCTGCACCATGGTATCAGCATGAAGAACTGGGATACAATTATCGTATGAGTAATGTTATTGCTGGCGTTGTTCGCGGACAGATTCCGTATTTGGAAGAACATATAGCACAGAAAAAAGCAATCTATCTGCGTTACAAAGAAGGATTGAAAAATCTTCCGGTACAGATGAACCCATATGATGAAAAAAACAGTGAACCGAATTTCTGGTTGAGCTGTATGATTATCAACAAAGATGCAATGTGCAGACAAGTTCGTGGTGAGCAAAAAGCACTTTATGTCAGTGAATCAGGAAAAAGCTGTCCAACAGAAATTTTGGAAACATTGTCAAAATACAATGCAGAGGGACGACCAATCTGGAAACCTATGCATGAGCAGCCTATTTTTAGAATGAATCCGTTTATTACCCGAAAGGGAAATGGAAGAGCGAAAACCAATGCGTATATTGAGGGTGGCTGCGAAGATGTAGGTATGGATCTGTTTGAAAGAGGACTGTGTTTGCCAAGTGATAATAAGATGACTGCTGAACAACAGGACGTTATAATAGAAATTATTAAAAGTTGTTTCATGTAAGGAGTTTAGCTATGAAACATAAAAAAGGATTTTATGAAAAATGTATCAAACGTCCACAGGATTTTTTGTGTGCATTACTAGCATGCATTGTATTAAGTCCAGTTATGTTGATTATTGCGATTTTGGTAAAACTCAAAATTGGTTCTCCGGTGCTGTTCTCGCAGAAAAGGCCAGGATTAAATGGGAAAGTATTTAAATTATATAAGTTTCGGACAATGACAAACGAAAAGGATGAAAATGGGAATTTATTACCAGATGAAAAGCGTCTTACATCTTTTGGAAGAACATTGCGTTCTACATCATTAGACGAATTACCTGAACTATTGGCAATCCTAACTGGAAAAATGGCTGTGTGTGGTCCACGTCCGCTTTTGGTAAAGTATCTTCCATTATATAATGAACATCAGGCAAGACGCCATGAGGTCAGACCAGGATTTACAGGATTAGCACAGGTGAATGGAAGAAACTCTATCAGTTGGGAAGAAAAATTTGATTTGGATGTGGAATATGTTGATCATATTACATTTTTGGGAGATTGGAAGATTATTTTTAAAACAGTATGGACTGTATTAAAACGAGAAGGAATTAATTCGGAAACATCTGCAACGATGGAAGAATTTAAGGGAACGAAGACTACTGAAGGTCTGAAAAATAAAAAGTAAAAGAGAGAAAACTAGAAGGTTCTTTATTAAAAGTGAGGAGAACGATGAAAATATTTAGAATTTTATTTACAGGAGTAGGCAGACGAGTTGAATTAATGCAAGCTTTTAGACAGGCTGCTAATCATTTGAATATTAATTTGAAACTTTATGGTGCAGATATGGCAGGAACAGCTCCTGCCTTAGCTTTCTGTGACGTAACGCGAAAAGTGTGTGGAATGCGAGAAGAAGATTATATTCCGCAGTTGCTTAAAATTTGTACGTTAGATAATATAGACTTACTTATTCCAACTATTGACACGGATCTCCTTGTGCTTAGTGAAAATAAAGAAAAATTTGAAAATATTGGAACTAAAGTGCTTATCAGTAAGCCTGACAAAATTTCAATATGTAGAGATAAAAATTATACTGCAGGATTTTTTGAAAAGTGTGGATTAAAAGCACCAAAAACGGTTAATGATTATCAAGAGTATAATGATTTATATCCATGCTTCATAAAGCCAAAAGACGGTAGTAGTAGTATAAATGCTTTTAAAGTAGAAAACAAATCGGAATTGAAAGTTTATGCTGAACAGATTGGAGACTATATTATCCAACCTTTCATTGAAGGAACAGAATATACGGTTGATATTTTCTGCGATTACGATGGAAATCCTGTTTCTATTGTTCCACGTATTCGAGTGGCGGTCAGAGCAGGAGAAGTACTTAAAACAAAAATCGTAATGGATGATAAAATTATTGAAGAATGTCGAAAATTAGTATCAGGGTTTGAACCATGTGGACCTATGACGGTACAATTGATTAGACAAAATATAACGGGCGATGATTATTATATTGAAATTAATCCACGTTTTGGTGGAGGGGTGCCGCTCAGTATGAAAGCAGGAGCAAGATCGGCAGAAACAATTCTTAAAATGTTATCAGGTGAAAAAGTACAATATATAGATGAAATTAGTGATGGGGCGGTATATAGTCGCTTTGATCAGAGTGTATGTATTACGAAAGGAAAGAGAGAATTACCTGTTTTAGGTGTAATTTTTGATTTGGATGATACATTATATTCCGAAAAAGAATATGTAAGAAGTGGATATAAAGCGGTTGCCAAAGTTCTCGGAAATGAAGCTTTGGCTGGAGAATTGTGGGAGTATTTTGAAAATGCAATATCAGCGATTGATGCCTTGCTTGAAAAGTATGATTGTGTAGAAAAAAAAGAAGAGTGCTTGAATGCATATCGGGAGCAGTGGCCAGAAATTACCCTTTACAAGGGTGTATCTGATTTGATTTCTGAACTGATAGGAAAAGGAATAAAAGTTGGCATTATTACTGATGGAAGGGTATCTGGACAAAAGAAAAAGATTCAAGCATTAGGATTGAATCAGATGGTGCAGGATATTATTATTACTGATGAAATTGGAGGAATACAGTTTAGAAAACCATGTGATATTTCATTTCGTATTATGCAACATAAATGGGGAATTCCTTTTGAACAAATAGTGTATGTAGGAGATAACATGTTAAAAGATTTCCAGGCACCTAAACAATTAGGAATGCAGAGTGTATATTTTAAAAATAGGGATGGATTATATTTGCATGATACAAGTGAAGATTGCACTACGATAGAGGACATTTTAGAGATTAAAAAGATGATTTAAGAGATTTGAAAGGAATATATATTAAAATGAATATTTTATTCTTTACATTGTTGGACTTTAATTCTCTGCAAGATGGAAATATATATACGGATTTACTTGGGGAATTTTATAAATATGGGCATAATATTTGTGCTATTTCTCCAATAGAAAGAAGAAAAGGACAAAATACATATTTAATAGAAGAAGAACGTCTGAAAATTTTAAAATTGCGTATTGGAAATATTCAGAAAACCAATATTCTGGAAAAGGGAGTAGCAACTCTTTCTATTGAACCTATTTTTATTAGAGGAATAAAAAAATATTTGTCAGATATAAAGTTTGATTTGGTTATGTATTCTACGCCTCCTATCACATTTTGCAGAGCAGTAGATTATGTGAAAAAAAGAGATAATGCCCAGACGTATTTGTTGTTAAAAGATATTTTTCCTCAAAATGCGGTTGATATTGGAATGATGAGCAAACAGGGAATAAAGGGTATTTTATACAAATTCTTTCGTGAAAAAGAAAAAAGATTATATGCCATTTCAGACTATATTGGGTGTATGTCTCAGGCAAATGTAGATTATATAATTAAACACAATAGAGAAATTAATTATCAGAATGTAGAAATATGTCCGAACAGTGTAGAAGTAACAGATAAAAGTGTGGGAGAAGAAATTCGGATTGCTATAAGGAAAAAATATGAAATTCCACTGGAGAAAAAAATTTTTGTTTATGGTGGGAATTTAGGAAAACCACAGGGAATTGATTTTTTGATCCGCTGTATTAGGAGCCAAAAAAATAATAAAGAAATTTATTTTTTGATTGTAGGAGATGGAACTGAGTATTCGAAATTAGAATCATTTGTGAATGAACATTCACAGGATAATGTTAAATTAATGAAACGATTACCGAGAGAAGATTATGATACAATGGTGGGAGCTTGTGATGTAGGAATGATTTTTTTGGATCATAGATTTACAATTCCTAATTTCCCAAGTCGTATTTTAAGTTACATGCAGGCGAAAATACCGGTATTGGCATGTACTGATCGAAATACGGACATTGGAAAGGTAATTGAAGAAGCTAAATTTGGCTGGTGGTCTGAGAGTAAAGATGTTCAAGATTTTAGTAATATAGTTAAGGGTGTATCGGAAGAACAAATAAAACAATTTGGATTAAATGGATATCAGTATTTAAAAGAAAATTATTCTGTTGAGCAAGCGTATGATATTATTATGAATCGCGTAGGGAAAAAGAATGAGAATTATTGTAAATGATATAGCAGCAAGCCAGTCTGGCGCATTAACTGTTTTGAAATCATTTTATGAATATGTCAAAGAACATGATAAAGAAAATGAGTATGTTTTTTTGCTTAGTGATAGGTACCTCAAAGAAACAGAACGGATTAAAGTATGTATATGCAAAAATGTCAAAAAAAATGGTTTTGAAAAACTTCGATTTGATTTTATTACGGGGAAAAGATTTATAGAGAAACTTCATCCTGATTATGTTTTATCTCTTCAAAATATTATTACTTTTGGATTAAAATGTAGACAGGGCGTATATATTCATCAAGCAATACCTTTTCAGAATACAAAAAAATTTTCATTTTTAAAAAAAAGTGAGAGGGTATATGCAGTTTATCAATATTTAATAGGCGGAATTATCAAAAAGTCGATTAAAAAAAGTGATGATGTTTTTGTACAAACAGAGTGGATGAAAAAGTCTGTAAAAGAGAAAACTGGAGTTAATGAAAGAAAAATACATGTAGTGCCTTTCGAAGTATCATTGGAACATCGTCAAAAGACCGATTCAGTCAATGTAAATCAATTTTTTTATCCAACAGTAGATGAGAACGTATATAAAAACCAAAAATGTATATATGATGCATGTAAGATTTTGTTAGACCAGGGAATAAAAAACTTTGAAATGACATTTACGCTAGTGCCTAATGGGAAAAGAAAAAATGGAAATATAAATTACTGTGGTTTTTTAGATAAAGAAAATTTGTTTAAATGCTACAAAGAAAAAATTTTGATTTTTCCATCTTATATTGAAACGGTAGGATTGCCGTTATTAGAAGCAAGAAGTGTAGGCGGAATTATTTTTGTAGCAGACTGTCCATATGCACATGAAGTTTTAGGAGATTATGAAAATGCCTATTTTTTTGATCCTATGATTGCTATCGATTTGGCAGAACTTATGAGAAAAGCAATAGAGAACAAAATTAGTTTACAAAAGTCGGAAAGTGCCGGTATTGAGGAGCGGAAGGGAACATGGCAGATAGTAATAAATCAAGTAGTAAAAAAATAGAGGTTTTATGGATTACCAATATTCCCTCGCCATATAGAGTGGATTTTTTCGAAGGATTAGGGAAAAAAGTTGTTCTTACAGTTCTTTTTGAAAAAAGTAAATCAGATGAACGAGATGATAGTTGGATTCAGGATAGCTTTAATAATTTTAATGCTATTATTTTCAATGGAATAAACATAAGAACAGACAGCTCTTTTAACTTCAAAATAAGAAAATATTTAAAAAAAGCTGAAAAGTATGATTATATAGTTGTTTCAAATCCATTAACTATTACAGGAATGTATTGCATACAGTATTTAAAGAAACATAAATTAGCATTTTATATTGAAACAGATGGGGGATTTCCGAAAGAAGGAAACAGTTTTAAAGAAAGAATCAAGAGATATTTTATAGGATCTGCACAAGGCTGGTTAAGTACGGCGAAGATACATGAGCAGTATTATTTACAATATGGTGCTGATAAGGAAAAGATATTCAAGTATCCATTTACATCTGTGAAAGAAAAAGATGTGTTAGAAAAACCGGTGAGTAATTCAGAAAAAATATATTTACGAACCGAATTAGGAATTAAACAAGAAAAAATGATTCTTTCAGTTGGACAATTCATACATCGTAAAGGCTTTGATCTTTTGTTAAAAATCGCAGCAAATTTGAATGATAATATTGCTGTGGTTCTATTAGGCGGTGAAGCAACTGAAGAGTACCTGAAAATCATAGAAGAGAAAAATCTTAGAAATGTGTATTTCCCTGGATTCATAAATAAAAAGGATATTCAGAAATATTATAGAGCTGCGGATATATTTGTGTTACCCACAAGGGAAGATATATGGGGGCTTGTTATAAATGAGGCAATCTCAGCAGGATTACCAGTTATAACAACTGATAGATGTATTGCAGGAACAGAACTTATTGTTCAGAAAAAAAATGGTTTTATTGTTCCTGTAGATGATGAAGAAAAATTTTTAGAAGCAATACAAATGATTATTGAAGATGATTTGCTTTTAAAATCAATGAGTATAGAAAGTTTAAAAATCGCAAAGCAATATACGATAGAAAAAATGGTGGAATGGCATGAGAAATTTTTCGAGAACAGATAATGAAATTGGAATTGTATTGGTGATATTGGTTATTAGTTGTATTAACCGGATAGGGTTACTGTTTGCGATGATTTGTTTGCTCTACTATTTTTCACAAGGAATGGATGGGTGTATAAAAGCATTGATGTTAATTGCTATAAGAACACCATTTAATACTGTACTGGCTGTACCGATAGGGGGCTTGCAATCTTTAAAATGGATAGAAATTTTTGCTTTTTGTGGCTATTTATTTTTGGGTTATAGATTTGTATTTCAGAAATACCAAACAATTTTAGGAAATGTTACGATAGCCTTAATAGCCTTTATATTTATAGCAATTATGGGATCACTTTTTAATGCGAGTTATCCAATAACGGCAGTTTTTAAATTGGTATCGTATTTTATTGCAATGGAGGCTATAATGATAGGCGTCATGTCTTCATATCAACCTCAAAAGTATATTTATTTTTTCACAAAAATAATGACACCAATAATGGTAGTTAGTTTCTTTACTATTGGCATTTCTAGTTTACGCGTAGTTAACCTGTCATTCCAAGGAGTGTTTAATCATCCGAATATGATGGGGATTATGGGAGCAGTATATATTTGTTTTTATATTTTATATAGGAAATTTTATAATCGTGGAAATATAATATTTATTATTATAGCATTAGTTATGATTTACTTTGCGGAATCCAGAACGGGTATGGCATCTGCAGTATTAACGTTAATATTAGGATATAAATCTATTATTTCTGAAAAATATAGAAGATATAGCTTATTAATTATGATAGTTGCTGTAATTGGAATTGTGTGTTCGTGGAATTCAGTTACTACAATAACAAATGAATTTATATTTAAACATGATAGTACAGAGCTTTTTTCCTCAAGAGAAGGACAGATTGAAAATTATCAAGCAAAATTTTTGGCTCATCCATTATTAGGAAGTGGATTTGCTGTGCCATATGATCCGACAATAAAAGATTATTCTTTGAATACTGCGTTGCAGGTGGAACCAGGAAATCTTGCATGGGCAGTAATAGGAGACTGCGGAATTATAGGAACTGCTTTGTTCAGCTTATATTTGCTATGTATATTTCTGGGTACATACGAAGTGAGATGGGGGAAAATAATTTTATATGTTGTACCTCTTCTTGTTAGTATGGGGGAAATGGCTTTTTTCAGTGTTAATAGTATTGCACCATTATATTATTTAATGCTTTCGTTATATATGGTTGATTTAGAAGATGACTTGGGTGAGATAGCAAAGGTGAGGGAAAATGATTAGTTTTATAGTACCAGTTTATAATGTGGAAAAATATCTGGAGCGGTGTTTAGAAAGTATATTGAGGCAGACATGTCAAGATTTCGAAATAGTTTTAGTTGATGATGGCTCTACTGATTCATCTGGAAAAATTTGTGACAAGTATGCAGAAATACATAATTACATCTCGGTATATCATAAAAAAAATGGCGGATTAGCTAGTGCCAGAAATTATGCATTAAAATATGTAAAAGGGGAATGGATAGCATTTGTAGATAGTGATGATTGGATTGAGGAAGACTATGTTGAAGAAGTTTTAAATGTCAGTAATAGTAATCACCAATATGAGTCAATAGTATTTGGATATTATATAGATTATGTAGAAAATGATTATACATTACACCGAAAATTAGAAATAAATAATAACATGAATTTACCTCAAGTTATGGAGCAGATGGAACAAAAAGGAATGTTTAATAGTGTTTGTAACAAACTGTATTCCAATCAATTATTACAGAAATATGAGATAAGATTTGAAAAAGGTATGGAGCCAGGAGAAGATTTATTGTTTAACTGCAATTATTTTCAACATGTTTCAACATGTAGTGTAAGTGATAGAGAAATATATCATTATATGAGACAAGGGGAAAATACATTAACAAAAAAATATGATCCTAATTTGTATGAAAAGATTCAGTTTTTTGATAAAGCTAGAGTTGATTTATATGATGCACTCAAGATGCGTTCGGAGCGATATCAGAATTTATTATACAAGTATTATTTCGCTTATATAACGAGTTGCGTATATAATAATTATGGTATAGGTAATGGAGTATCTTTTCGAAAAAGAATTACATTTTACCAAAAACTTTTTTCGAATGCTAGACTATCCATGGCAATTGAAAAATTACAAAAGACAGATACATTGAACTCGTTGTATGAAAAAATATTTATTAAACTTTATGGACTCAAAAATGCAGTAGTTATGGAGTTGGTATATAAAGTATTATTCTTTTTTAGAAATTATTTTAAAGGGTTCTATAATGCTTTCAGAAAAAGGATATTCAAAAATGAGGGATAGAGTAGTGAAAAAAGATGATGTGATATCGGTAATCGTTCCAGTGTATAATGCAGAAAAATATATTAAGCGATGTGTAGATAGTATACTTATGCAGACATATGAAAATATGCAAGTTATATTAGTTGATGATGGATCTACGGATACTTCAGGTGCTTTATGTGATATGTATGCTAAAAAGGATTTCAGAATTATGGTAATTCACAAAAAAAATGGTGGCCTTTCAAGTGCCAGAAATGCTGGATTAGATATTGCATCTGGGAAATATATTGGATTTATAGATAGTGACGATTGGGTCGAACCAGACATGTATCAATCTATGGTAAGGTGCATGGAAGAGATGAAAGTGAAAATCGTACGCTGCGGAATTGTTAGAAATAGAGAATATGAATTAAATGGTTTTGCATTAAAAAATCATGGTATAGAAAGTTATAATATATTGGGATTAGTGGAAGCCGCAAATTCGGTTTGGGAAAATGGATTTATGTGTAATAAACTGTTTTCAGCAGAATTGTTTCAAGCTAAACCAAGAATAAGATTTAATACAGATATAAAATATGTGGAAGACCAGCCAATTTTATTGGATTGTTTTATTAGATGTGGAGAAATGGCGGACATTACGGACACAAAATACCATTACTTTATAAATCCGAATAGCCTTACAGGTACAGAATTTAATTTAAACAAAATCTCTGCAACAATTGGTTTTAAGCATATGTGTGAAGTGTGTGATGAATATATCCCGGAATTAAGTGATTCATTTAAGGCAAAATATTATTCTATTTGCATTGGCTTTTTGCTTCAACGCGAAACAAGAAAATCGAAGCAGCATAAAAAGATGCTTGCGGTTGAGGTGAGAAAAAATCTGAAAGAAATATTAGGACTGAAAAATATGAATGTTAAATTTAAGATAGCAGCAATTATATTTAGCATTATTTGATGGGAGTTAGTTATGACATTAGTATCAGTAATAGTACCTGTATATAATGTGGAAAAATACATGCGAAAATGTATTGATTCTATAATAAATCAAACTTATACAAATTTGGAAATAATTCTTGTAGATGATGGGGCGTTAGATAGATCAGGCGAAATTTGCGATGAATATGCACAGATAGATCCACGAATAAAAGTTCTTCATAAGAAAAATGGTGGCTTGGCAAGTGCCAGAAATGCCGGTATCAAGATTGCAACGGGAGAGTATATCTCATATATTGATAGCGATGATTGGGTTGAAACAGAATTCATAGAAATGTTACTTAGAGGTTGTCAAGATAATAATGCACAAATGTCTGTTTGCAGATATAGAGAATGTTTTGATGAATCGGAATTGAAATCTGTAGAAAAAATAAACACATTAGTTTGGAAAGGAAAAGAGGCTGTACGACATAGGATTGAAGATGAATCTATATATGGAATATCTACAAGTGCATGGAATAAACTTTATAGCACAAAATTAATTGAAGGAATGAAATTCCCGGAAGGGAAATATTATGAGGATATTGTATATGCTATTGAGGCAATGTTAAAGAGCGATAAAGTAGCTTATACAAATGCGACTTTATATAATTACCGATGCAATAGAAAAGGTAGCATTATGAATGAAGGTTTTAATGCTAGAATTGTTACAGATGAGCTTCCATTAATGCTGCAAAGAAATGAAATTATTCGGAAATATGGATTGGAAAATATTGCTGATTTAGTGGATCGGAATTTTTGTATCCGTGTTATTGAAGTTTTTAGGCAACTTTATAATGAAACACATATTGCAAATAAAGAGATATTATTTAATGAGTGTAGAAAATATTTTGAAGAGGCATACAGACGTTGTGATCATAGTTATTTTAATGGTTTAGATCGATTTAAGGTTGCATTATTTCATACGAATAATTGGCTTTGCTGTAATGTATTAAATCTTATATTCTTGGCAAAAAAATGATTTAAAATAAAAAGGCAACTGGCAAGAAGAAAAAATTAAGGATTAAATATGAGATTAGAAAAGACAAAAAATACTATACGAAATATGGCATTTGGAATTATTACTCGAATTATTCAGATCATTTTTCCATTTGTAATTAGAACAGCTTTTATATATACCTTGGGTATCGAATATTTAGGCTTAAATAGCTTGTTTACATCAATATTAAGCGTTTTAAGTTTGACGGAATTAGGTGTGGGATCAGCACTGGTTTTTAGTATGTATAAACCACTTGCTGAGGGCGATATAGATGCGGTCTGTGCGTTGATGAATTTATATCGAAAATGTTATTATGCGATAGGAACAGTCATTGGAGTAGTAGGAATATGTTTGATTCCGTTTTTACCGCATTTGATTACAGGTAGTATTCCAGCGGAGATAAACTTATATGTAATTTACCTAATGAATTTATTTGGTACCGTTATTACATATTTTTTGTTTGCATATAAAAATTGTATCCTTGAAGTATATCAAAGAAATGATATCAGCAGTAAGATTACTATTATATTGAGCTTTATTCAATATGGAATTCAAATAAGTATTTTGCTTGTATTAAAAAATTACTATTATTATCTTATTGTTGCACCAATTATTTCTATTATTAGAAACTGTGTAACAGCTATTATAGTAAATAAAAAATATAGTCAATATAAACCTTATGGAAAAGTAGCAAAAGATATTGTGGTAGGAATTAAAAAAAGAATTTCTGCGTTAGTTATGTATAAAATTGGCAGTATCGTGTTAAATTCAGTTGATAATATTGTGATTTCAGCTTTTTTGGGTTTAAGTGTTTTGGCTGTATATAATAATTATTACTATATAATTACTTCTCTGTTTGGTTTTATGAGCATCATCACAAGTTCAATGTTGGCTGGAGTGGGAAATAGCGTAGTAACAGATAGTGTAGAAAAGAACTATAAAGATTTTAAAAAATTCTTATTTATGCAATTATGGATTACTGGCTGGTGTGCTATTACGTTATTCTGCCTGTATCAAAACTTTATGTATATATGGGTTGGAAAAGATTTAATGTTCTCGACTACTACTGTGCTTTTAATGGTTATTTTGTTTTATGCATTTGTAAAAAGGGATATACAGGCAGTGTAGCTTCGTTACGAATGTTTATGCAAAAAGAAAGAACACGAATGTATGAACAGAACGAAACAGAGAAGCCGCATTCTGAATATGTGCAAAGAAAATCCTTATGCCAGTTGGTTTATAAAAAACTCGAGGATATCGGTACAATCACAGCCAAACAGTATCAGGAAGTATTAAAAAAATATCCTTTATTAAGTGAGCTGTATGCATTAACCAAAGAGTTTTGTAATGTCCTATTTTCTAATAATCCTGTAAAATTAGATGAATGGATCAATGAAGCACAAAAATACGATATCCCTGAACTTCAAACATTTATAAATGGCATAAAAAAGGACTTAACTGCTGTAAAAAATGGAATTATATATTCGTATAATAATGGCTTAGCAGAAGGCAGTGTAAATAAAATCAAAGTTATAAAACGAATAATATATGGGCGAAACAGTTTTGAATTATTGAAAGCGAAAGTGCTATTCGGAGAACTCTTTCACGTTAAATTCAACTAAGCACGGAAAGAACCGAGATACGGGATAGCATTGAATTTGTTAAGAGAGGAAAATTATCTAAAGCAGGATATGAAAAAATGATTTTTCCATTAACAAGCAAAGAACTTAAAGATGTACTTGAAAATTGTTATTCTAAAAAGGAAACTTGTGAAAAAATAGCTCATTTAATTAAAATGGCTGAAATAATAAGTCGGTTAAATTTAAATGCTAAAGATAAGGACAATGACATAGATAATTATAAAAAAATTATACGCAAAATACAAAACAATTTGATAAAAGAAGATGGAAGTGTAGATATACAAACTGTTTTGAAAAATATCGACACCAATAAAATTTCTGAAATAGATAGAAAAAGTTTATCAAATTCTTTGAAAATAGTAAAAAAAGGAATTGAAGCAATAAAAAAAGAAGAAAAAGACTTAGGAGAAATGTTGTATCAAAAATATGGTGTAAAAAGGGAAAAAATAATACAAATGAGTTCGTATGACAATATTAGAAATTATGTTCATATGCATGGAAAACTTAAACCAACCCATGAAACGATTGATTTGTTATATGAAAGGTATATGTATGAACTTGCACAAATAATAATTTACAGAAATTATCAGGAATTTATTGAAACAGAATCAAACAATAAACTTAAAAAAGTTCAAAATATTTTAGAAGAACTAATTTTGTAATAATTATCTTCAGAAAATTTGCCTATAGAAATATGCAAGATTGACACTGTATTTTCTGGAAATGTCGGAAGACAAGTTATGGAATATACAGTGTACTTGTACACAGAATTAGTGATAAGATGGAATGAGCTGAAGAATTCAATAAATATGATAAGAGAGAGGGATATAATGGAGATACAGTATAATAAAATAACACAGTCTAAGATATTACTTCATTTGTCAGATATTCATTTTGGAAGAAATAAGGATAACAATATAGTTGGAGATTTTTTACATAAAGAGCAAATTTTAGATGAACTAATTCGGTGTATTGTTACTTCTGAATATAAGATAGAACATATTGTTTTTACTGGTGATATTGCATGGCATGGTAAAGAAAATGAGTTTGAAGAAGCATATGAATGGTTTACTAAGTTACTTTCTGAACTTAATTTATCTGGAAAAGATATAACATTTTGTCCAGGTAATCATGATGTAAACCGAAATTATGTTAATTTTAACAGAAACTTAGAAACCAAAAATATAAAAGTAATTGATGAGATATATGAATATGAAAATATTTTTAAAATGGAAACCCCAAAAGAAAATTATAATAAGTTTTGTGAAAAAATGGGGGTAACACCTTTTCATTATCCAGTGAAAACAAATTTTGAATCCAGCTATTCAATAGGATGCAAAGATATAGGTGATGAAAAATCCGGCTTTAGAATTTTTTCATTTGATACATCATTATTGTCTGTATTAACTAAGGTAAATTCAGATCATATGTTTATTGGGCAACCGCAGGTTATTGATTTGATTGAAGGTGGTTTGTTTGAAACCAATAGATATAAAATTGCAATATTTCATCATGCAGAACGATTTTTGCATCCAAATGAAATATGTGAGTATGATGATAGAATGGCAACATTACCGTTATTAAGAGATTATGTAGATTTGGTTTTATGTGGACATACCGAAACAGGTGGAAAGCCTGTACTTTACAGACAAAGTGAAGGTGCATACACATTGACATCAGGAGCTGCATATTATGATGATAACCATCCAAATGCATTTTGTTTTTTACAGGTAGATGGAGATAGAAGGATATCATTACATCCATTTGCTTGGTCTGATTGCAAATGGAAAGCATATGACTATAAAAGAAAATATAAAATTAAAGAGCAAAAAAGAAGACGACATCTATTGGGAACAATGGAAGGTAAGACAGAGTTTGGTGTTAAATCAAAAGAAAAAGGGAATTATACAATTTCTATTCATAATTTTTCTATATATAATCCAGAAAATGGAATGATTAAAGGCGATAATTTAGATGATCCTAATAGGAAAATTGATCTGTCTTTCGTGGCTCCGATATTAAATCGGGGGGATGCAAAATTTTCTATTAATCCTCCTCGAACGTGTGATAATAGTGTAGAAGCAGCAATCCAATATGAAAATTTTTGTAAATATCTATCAGAAATAAATAAAACAGATTCAAATTCATTTTATATGAAGAATGCTGAAGGAAAGGTATTTTTTGGTGGAAAAAATATAAAAGCGAATGTTGAATTGCAAAATATCGAATATTACAAAAGTTTAACTAAAATTGAAAAATATTTTGATATTAGATTTAAACGTCCAGATAGATCGAATCAGGAAGAAAATATGTCAGTTAATATACTTATAGATTACATCGATAAAGGATGTGCCGAAATTCCGTCATTGATTGAATGTGGCATTGATTTTGAGAAAGATGAAAAAGTAAAGTTGGAGAAAATGATAAAAAGCGAATGTTCTGAGAATATTTATTTGATATGTGATGGTTTATTTATTTGTGAATTGCATGGTGCCCAAATGGAGTTTGAGAGTATAGTGGTTTCAGGACCATATAATTTTGACAAAGTAGACATTCAAAAAAAAGCAGAGATTTTTATGGCTGGGGACAAAAGAAATGTTGAATTTAGACTCTCATCGTATGGAAAGACATATTTAATTAATAAAGAAAATAGAAAATCTGAAACAACGATAAGTTTTGTGGAACCATATGACTATATTATTATTGGAAATATGAAGCTAAAATGGTTATGTTTTACGGAGATAGAAACTAAGAAAGAGAATTGAAAGTAAGTGCTAAATACTTCAGAGGATTTTTGCAATTTTAGATTTTCAATATACTAAGGGAAGTAATAGATACTGAATAATTTGTGTTCTGAATAGGTGAAGGATTTCACTGCGGATTTTCAAAGGAAAATGCTACAATATGCAAAGGAGCATTCCTATAATTCATTAAAAGAGCCAATTGAATGGTCAATCCATTTTTTCGGTTAAGAAGATCAAGGAACTTGATGATAACAGTCCAAAGAAAATAGATTCAAAAGATCCGAAAACAATCGCGAAACTAGTTGTAGATGGGAGATATTCAATCCTATACATGCCAGAAGGCGTTTATGCCGAAATAAGAGATCTGGTATACAGCCGTGACAGGGATCATGAAGCAGTACAACATATCTGCAAACAGGATCCAAAGATGGCTTGCAATACATTTCCCGGAGTATCTGGGGTTATACACAGGATTTGATGCAGCAAGCGGCCTGGCGGTGCTTGAAAAAGCACCATTGCCAAAAGATGTGATCGCACTTGGAGTAAATGGGATCCGAGAGATCTATGATTATTATGTAACCCGTGTAAAGAACCCGCTGAAACGAAGGCAGGCAATGGTTGCCGTTAGCTGTAAGTTAATACGTGTGTTTTATGCGGTATTAACGAAAGGTGTAGACTATGACAGATTTAAAATGACGTCAGATATTCACTGGGAAGGCAACTTTATAGCAGCCTGAGCAATAAGTACTGTAAACAGGAAAGCGTCCGCCGTCAATAGTGCTGTGAAACAGGAATACAAAAAATATAAGACAAAGTAGAGCCAGTAGCTGCGTTGACATTTTTTATAGGGCAACGACCCTGCCAAAGGAGCATGAGCAACACCCAACTATGGATAAGCAGAACGAAGAAATTTAGGACCCGTCAGAGGATGGTGATTCTGGTAGACATGAGAGGTTAGTTACTGTAGGTGGATTTGGGAAACAGGAAGGCCTTCATAAGAAGAAACAAAGACGTTTTATTTCTTGTACCTAAAATCATCAGAAATGGACTCCGTGAAGTCACTTCATATCCAGAAAACTCTATTTTGGAGATATATGTAACTTATGAACTGTTCAGCAAAGTCAGTAAAATCAAGGCTTTTTGTTGAACATGCCTAAAAAATTGGAAGGCAATGAATAGGATGAAAGATAATTGGTATTATGATCTTGAGTATAAAAAATATGCATTAGTATATTGATTAGCTATAAGAGTATTGCCTGTTTTTTTACGGTGATTTGAAGTGATAAAATGCATAAAGCAATGCTTTTATAAAAAGTGTAATTTGGAGGAAAATCATGGAGCGAATAGTAATAAATAAGTTAGGACCTATTGGGCATTGTGACGTGGAGATAAATGATTTTATGGTTTTTACTGGACCGCAGGCATCTGGAAAAAGTACGATTGCAAAAAGTATTTTTTTCTTTAAGAATATCAAAAATCTCATATTAATGCAGATTAATAAACGCTTTTTCGGTGAAAATGATACGATGAGATTATCTATCAAAAACAGGCTGATAAAGGAGATACGTTCGAATTTTTTGCAGACGTTTGGTTCGACATGGTGTATGGATAATGATATGTCGGTGGAATATCATTATACGAATTCTGTCTGTATAAAGATTTGCTTAAAGAATGATCCGGTTTCACCTAATTATATATGGATTGAGCCAAGTGAGAAATTGAGTGATTTTCTTGCAGGGTATGACAAAATGGAAATGGATGTGTTGACGTTTGCTCGCAATAATGGGGGGCTGAAAAAGAGCATTGATAATTTCTTTGAAAATTGTGAAGAGGTAATTTATATTCCGGCAGGTCGCAGTATGATGACGCTGTTCAGTTCTCAACTGATGTTTATGTATAGTGTCATGAATGATGACCAGAAAAGAAGTCTGGATTATTGTACTCAGAATTACCTAGAGAGGATTATGCAGTTGAAGCCATCTTTTTCCAGCAGTGTACAGGAACTTATAAAAAATAAAATTGAATTAACGGACATCAGGATAAATCGAGAAAATTTGCAGCAGTGTGCCGATTTGATGCGACAGATTTTGCATGGAGAATACAGAAATATTGATGGAGAAGAAAGACTGCAGGTTGGACAGGAAAGATATGTGAAGATTAATTTTGCTTCTTCAGGTCAGCAGGAGGCAGTATGGATTTTAAATGTTGTGTTCTACTATTTGCTTAATAACAAGAAAGCGTACTTTATTATTGAAGAACCTGAGTCGCATTTATTTCCTAATGCACAAAAATTGATCACGGAATTTATTTCGTTGGCAAAAAATAATGGTAATAAAGTACTCTTAACAACGCATAGTCCATACATTTTGGGAACGATCAATAATATGTTGTATGCAAACAGGATTTCCGGAAAAGTAGATAAGATGAAATTAGACAGGATTATACATCCTTTGAAATGGATAGAGTTCAAGAAAATGTCAGCGTATTATGTAGAAGAGGGAAATATCCAATCTTGTGTTGATGAAGAGTTCGAAGCGATTAATAATGATGTTATTGATGGGGCATCGGATGAGATAAATAATGATTACGAGGAAATGGCAGATTTGTATTATGCCAGCAGAGCGGAGGTGGATTGATATGCTTCTTTCACCGGATGCTTCTCTATGTGAAAAAAATCAGGCTATTGTTGTTTCGAGAGATAAAGGAAAAGTAGAACATCGTGCAATTAATCCACAAGGACAATTTGATTTAAGACACTATCAGTTGGATGGAGCACTGATAAAGCAAACAAAATGCTGTGACTATCTGCTTATTAATGACAGCAGAAGAAAAGCATATTTTATTGAACTGAAGGGCGGAAATATAGACGAAGCTATAAAACAGTTAGAGGCTGGAGAACAAAGGTGCCGAGAAGAACTGAAGGGATATGTATTTTTCTATCGAATTGTATGTACTAAAGCCAGAACTCATAAGGTTCAAGATCCTAAATTCAGAAAGTTTAAAGAAAAATGTGGACCGAGACTTCAGATGAAGGTAAACTGCTTAGAAGAAAAACTGGATTAAAAAAGATTATTGATGGGGTTATTGGATAAATGGTAAATGTTTATGCATGGAATTATCACCGAATCTTTCTGATCATGTTATTTTTGCTTATCCTCTGGCGGATTTTAGCAAGGTATATAAGAATCGACATCTGGAAGATTTTAAATTTGTTTGGAGCAGGGGTATCGTTTTTTCTGATCCTCAAGTTCACGGTGCTGGAGAGAACACCTTCCGGTGTGCATCAGTTTGTGGTGATGGCACCTTATTCGGATGAGTTCTTTCGGGAGTTGCTGATGAATGTCTTTTTATACTTTCCACTGGGACTTACGCTCGGGGAGCTGATAGGCTGGCATCGGATCTGGCTGGCACTGGTTCTGGCGATTGTGATCGAGAGCTGGCAGTATGCGGCCGGGACAGGCATGGCGCAGGTGACGGATGTGATCTGCAATACGCTGGGAGCCTGGATAGGCGGTATAGCTTTTCAAAAAAGAAAGCATTGCTTGTGAAAAGCTGTTGCAGATAGTATAATGGTGGAATTATTTTGAAGTCAAGAGAAAGCAGAGGTGTTTCATGGTCGATTTACATACACACATTCTCCCGCACCTGGATGACGGGGCTTTTGATTTGGAGACTTCGGTGCGGATGGCGGATCTTGCTGCACGCAGCGGAGTGTTTCATATGGCTGCGACCAGTCACGGGAATTATTATGATTATACGTTAGAGGAATACAGGGAAAATTTTGAGAGGCTTCAGGCGGAACTGCGTGACAGAGAGATTCCGGTGAAGCTTTATTCAGGTATGGAGATTTTTATGGATGAGAAGGCCGCAGATCTGCTGGATCTGGGGGAGCTTCTGACGTTAAATGGGACAAGATATGTCCTGGTGGAGTTTGATTTTGAAGAAAATGTCGAAAAAGTGTATAAATATATTGCCGATTTGCAGACGAGAAGGTATAATATAGTTTTGGCACACCCGGAACGTTATCTTTTTGTGCAGAGGGATCCTGAGTTTGCCTACTTTCTGGCGGAACAGGGCTGTGCACTTCAGGTAAATAAAGGGAGCGTTCTTGGGCAGTTTGGAAGAAGATGCAGAAATCTTGCAGAACAGTTTCTGGATGATGGGATTGTCAGTGTGCTGGCTTCGGATGCACATGACTTTGAGTATCGTACCCCATCGATGAACAGGCTGGTGGCATACCTTGAGAGGCGATATCCGAAAAAGTTGATTCGTATGTGGCTGTCGGAGAATCCGAGCCGCATATTAAACGGGATGCCGATTCTCACTACATAAAGGAGTACAGCGATTATGGACAAAAGAAAGGTCTTGGCAGGGGCAGTTTGTGTTCTTTCCCTGGTTGGAGGCTGTGTTTATTATTCAAATGCACAGAAGCAAAAGGATATGGAACCGCCGGTTCTCAGTGCGGATGCGGAGAAGTTTTCGGCAAGCATTAAAGCGGATGAGAAGAAGCTGATCTCCGGCGTGACGGCATTTGATCAGAAGGACGGGGACGTATCGGACAGCATACTGATCGACAGTATCAAAAAGAAGGAAGGCACGGACAGTGATTTCCTGATTACTTATGTGGCCTTTGATAAATCAAGCAATATGGCATCACTTACAAGGACACTTCATTATTCTGACTATCGTCAGGCACATTTTTCCTTTGAACAGGCATTGCGTTTTCCGGAAAATCAGGAGATTGATCTGTTGTCTTATTTTACGGCGGACGACTGTATTGACGGGGATGTCACACCATTTATTACTTTGGATGGTGATAAGGAGGTCCTGGAAGGAGAGCCGAAGAAGGGGATTTATGAGTGCACGGTCAGTGTGACGAACAGTGTTGGTTATACGACGACGCTGCCGATTAGTGTGGAAATCTATGAGGATGGATACGATGAGCGAAATCAGCGTCCGCAGATCATATTGAATCAGTATATTGTATACATGGAAAAGGGCGAACAGCTGGATGCAAGTGCTTATCTGGATTATATCGAAGAGGGAGGAGAAACCTTTGCAGTTTCAGGAATAACTTCATCTGTGGAGGGGACTTCAGAGAGCGAACAGCAGAGTACGGCAAGTAAGCAGATTTCCATGGATAATATTGAAATCACTTCGAAGGTTGATACGGAAAAGGCCGGAGTTTATACGGTAAATTATCATTATACATCGGAGGAGACAGGATACGACTGCAATGCAAATCTGATCGTGGTCGTTGAGTAGGAGGGGACAGATGAATCAGGAACATTATCAAAATGCAAATACACAGCCGTATGATGTGAAATACATAAGTCGCTGCCTGATGAGAAATGCACTCTTTATTCTGATGTTTGCATGTCTGGCAGGCGTGTTTTCTTATATTTTTCTGGATCACTATAAGAAGGATACTTACACGGCAAGTGTCAATCTCTATGTGATCCCAAGAGACAATGCGAGCACAAAATTCAATTCAAATGGGATCAGTTCAGCGGTATCCCGATGCGTCAGTGCCCTGAACAGTGATATGATGAAAGAGCAGATAAAAAAGGAAAAGGATGCGAATAAGCTGAAGGGAAATCTTTCGGCATATGCCGCCGGAAGCACCAACATCATTGTCATGAGTGCGACGAGCAGTTCGGCGGAGAGTGCATGCCGCCTGTTGAAAGCCGCACATGGAACCTGCCGAAGCATGCCCCGGATAAATGGGGTCATTTTGGAAGTTTTGAAGGGAATGGGATTACGGTCAATCATGCAGATGCACCAATCAGTGCACTGAAGGTGGCACTTCTGGTGCTGGCAGTCGGATGTGGGCTGGTCGGAGCGATGGCGGTATTTACGGACAAGGTATACAGTGTGGAACAGGCACAGCAGTTGCTGGATATGGATGTCTTTGGAGCGTTACCATTTGTAAAGAAAAAACAGGAACAGAAGTCGATTCTGATCACAGATCCAAGAACTTCTTCGCAGTATGCGGAAGCTGTGGACAAGATCGTCACAAAGCTTCGCAGAAAGATGCACGAAAATCATTATAAAGTGCTGATGGTGAGCAGTCTGAAAGAGAATGACGGAAAATCTACGGCAGCAGCGAACCTTGTACTGAATCTGGTGCAGCGTGGTAAGAAAGTAGTTCTGGTGGACTGTGATATGCGAAGATCTGCCGTCTGTAAGCTTTTTGATATTGATATGAAAGATCAGAAACAGCTCTATGATTATCTGACAGAAGAGAGTACACTTCAGGATGTTTTGATTGAATATGGTCAGGACGAGCGTAAGTTCTCTTGTATTTTGCAGAAAAAAGCAGTCTCTGAGCCGGAAAAATTGTTTGATTCGGAGCGATTTGAACATATGCTGAAGGAACTGTCCGGAAGTTTTGACTATGTGATCTTGGATACGGCACCAATCGGCATTGTACGTGATGCAGAGATCATTGCCGGATATGCGGACTCTGTTTTTATGGTCATGAAGCAGGATGAGGTGCATGCAGCATCAGTCAATGATGTGATCGATATTCTGGAGGATGCAGGATCTGTCGTAGTCGGTGGTGTCCTGAATATGGCAAAGGGCGAGAAAATTGCGGGAAACAGCTATCACAAGTATAAGTATGGAAGCTATTACTACGGATACGCTTACGGAAAGGATGGACAGCATGCAGGAAAGTGATAAGGTACGTGCAGAAAGAGTGAGAACAGGACAGCAATATGGTGCTGGTCAGGAAGAAATTGATCTTTTCAGCATGATGGATGATGCACTGCGGTGTTTTCAGAAGTACTGGCTGCAATTTTTATTGCTGATTGTGATCGTGACTGCAGTTTTTATTATTTATGGAAACAGACAGTATGTTCCGCAATATCAGGCAAAAGTGACTTATGCGGTAAATAAGACCGGAGATTCGGATACAGATGCTTCCATTGCACAGAGACTGAGCAACAGTATCAGCGTGGTTACGAAAACAGGAGATTTTAAGGATCGCCTGTTTGCAGATGTGGAAGAAGAAAATGTCAATCCGAATTATGTGATATCATCTGCATATACGGACAACTCCAACTTATTTTCTGTTACGGTGGCGGCAAACAATTATAACAATGCCAATATGCTGCTGGATCTTCTGGAGAATATGTATCCGGAATGGGTGGCAGGATCCAATGGTACGATGGAATTACAGGTTGTGGATCGGGCTTTGGCAGGCGAAAATCCCGTAAATGGTTATTCAGCGATGAAGCAGCTGGTGGAGGGTGTGTTGGCTGGCGTGATCTTGTGTCTGGCAATCGCAGCATTGTATGCACAGCTGATCAGGACGGTCCGCAAAGAAAGTGATATGAAGAAGATCACGTCCAAAGGATGCATCAGTCTGATACCGGAGATTGCAGTCAAGAAACGTGAAAAAAGTAAGAAACAGCAGCTTCTGCTGACTAACAAGCGTGTGGACTGGGGATTTAAGCAGTCTGTGCAGGCGGCTCAGCTTCGTATCGAGAAACAGATGGAACAGGAGCATAAACAGGTTCTGCTCGTTTCCAGTACGCTTCCGCAGGAAGGAAAGAGTATGGCGGCAGTCAATCTGGCACTGGCATTTATGCAGCATGAGAAAAAGACAGTTCTGATCGATGGAGACCTCAGAAAGCCATCCGTTGCAGAGATGCTTGGAATGGAAGAACAGAAGGGACTTGCAGAGTATCTGAAGGGAAATGCCAAGGTTAAAGAGGTTTTGCAGAAAAAAGGAGATCTGACGGTAATTCAGGGTGGAAAGGTGCATGGCAATATATCCAGCCTGATGGATGAGAGCAGAATGGAAGAACTTATGACTTTTCTTAAATCAGAATTTGACTATGTAATCATCGATACACCGCCGGCATATCTGTTTTCGGATGCTGCGATCCTGGCGGGATATGCAGATCGTGTACTTTATGTTGTACGTCATGACATGGCAGAAATTCCGCAGATTGAGAAAGGAATGGAATCTTTTATTCAGGAGGATAAACTGCTTGGCTATCTGATCAACAGAAGTCAGAAAGGATTCGCTTCTTACGGAAAATATGGATATGGAAAATACGGATATGGAAAGTATGGCTACGGCAAATATGGCAAGTATCAGAGATATGTAGATGTGAAAGAAGACGATATGGACACGGAAGATTCCTTATAGTGGAGGCATAACAGATGAGAAGAAAAAGATGGCTGACCGTTGCGATGGTTGTGACAGCAGCAGTGGCTGTGATGATGGCTGCGACCTCTTATAAAGAAATCGGGAAGAAACTGGAGATGCAGGGTGAGGATCAGCAGACGATGCTGGTTGCCGGGTATGAGCTTCAGACAGAAACAGCGAAAGAAACAGAAAAGAATAAGAAAAAAAGCACGAAAGTAAGTGAAAAAGAAACGCAGGCAGGCGAAAGTACAGAAACAGAAGCAAGTACTGCAAAGACAGAAACTTCTGATACAGAGATGGCATCGGAAACGGAAAAAGAAACGGAAACAAAAGAGACAGAAACCCAGACTTCAGCCGCTGCAGATCCGTCAAAGCCGGTCCTGAAATTAAAGCAGAAAAAGGTAGAGATCAAGGTCGGCGATGCGTTTGATGCGGTTTCGCAGGTATCTGAGATCACTGATGATACCGATGATCGTTCTGCTCTGTTCCGTCAGATTGAGGTCCATGGTGACTACAGCACGGATGAACCGGGCACTTATACGCTGACTTACACGGCGATGGACAGTGACGGCAATGTATCTGCTCCGGTTACGCTGGAGCTGGTAGTGAAAGGATAGGATTATGGGAGTATTAACGAGTATCAGCAGAGGCCTGGAGGCAGTTTCGACTCCGCTTGGCGTACTGCCGGACATGGTATATGCGGCGGCAGCCGCAAGCTTTCTGCTTCTGCTTATTGTGTACGTTTTTGTGACACCATCCTGGAGAGAAAAAAAGAGAAAGCGTGGCAGGACCATCTGTGTGTGGCTGATGTTTGCGATTTATGTGCTGCTGATCCTGGCGGTGACCATTCT